>ERZ650300.30-NODE-30-length-60772-cov-19.875751_pt1 | contig 60772 bp, 45 predicted proteins | sample MGYA00376236_ERZ650300 | MGnify/ENA primary metagenome ERZ650300 (study PRJEB26733, sample SAMN07839303) | wastewater metagenome | biome: urban; feature: wastewater treatment plant; material: waste water | place: USA: North Carolina | collected 2016-04-28 ...
TGAGCAGCACCGCTATCATCAAAAAAGCAAACAAAGTATTCGCAATGGTTTCTAGTATCAGCGCATTTAAACTGACTTCATAGCCGAGCGTAAAGAATAACAGCAACCGACCTAGCAAGCTAAGTAACGGCACGATAATAAACGAAGTCGATAGCAGATAGTAGGTGATTTGTTTTGAACGCCAATTAAATTCTCTGAATTTTTTGGCAGAATTCGCCACAAAAACCATTTCACCCGTCACAATTAAGCTAGTCATCACCACCGTTTCAATACTATGGCGGATAATCAAACTGATATCATGGGTAAAAGTTAAATAGGTTAAAATCGAAACCAGTGAAAAAAACGCGATATAGCTTGCCCACAGTTTAATGGTCTGTTTTTCGCTTAGATTGGGCAGGAAAAAAGTGCTCGTGAGCGGCTCTTTAATCCGCTTGAGTGAAATTTGTGAGGTATCCTCAGTTTTTGCTATACTAGCCCTAGATTTTGCAGAGGGAATTAACAGCTCTAGCAATCTCATTGTCTTTATTCCTTTCACACTTACACAAAAAATGGACGTATTATGAGCAATCAAATTTCCGCTGATTCTAGCACATCTAGTATGTGGGGTGGACGTTTTAGCGAAGCCACTGACAGTTTTGTCGCTGAATTTACCGCGTCTGTCGGATTTGACCAACGTTTTGCCAATCAAGACATCGCAGGCTCGATTGCTCATGCCACCATGCTTGCCAAAGCGGGCATTATTACCGAGGCGGACAAAGACCAAATCGTTGGCGGTTTAACCCAAATCAAACAAGAAATCGCCGATGGCAAATTTATGTGGTCGGTAGCGCTTGAAGATGTGCACATGAATGTGGAGTCTCGTCTGACCGCTATCATTGGCGATGTCGGCAAAAAACTGCATACGGGACGTAGCCGTAATGACCAAGTCGCAACCGATATCCGTTTATATCTGCGTGACCAAACCGATATTATTTTAGGATTACTAAAACGTCTACAAACGGGCTTACTGGATTTGGCAAGCCAGCACACCGACACTATCATGCCAGGCTTTACCCATCTGCAGACCGCGCAGCCTGTCAGTTTTGGTCATCATGTGATGGCATGGTTTGAGATGCTAATGCGTGATAGCGAGCGCTTGATTGATGGTCGAAAACGTATCAACCAAATGCCATTAGGCGCCGCAGCGCTGGCAGGTACGACTTATCCGATTGAGCGGGAATTTACCGCACAGCTATTAGGCTTTGAAGGGATTTGTCAAAATTCGCTGGATGCGGTATCCGACCGTGATTTTGCCATTGAATTTGCCAGTTCTGCTAGCCTGTTGATGATGCACTTGTCGCGTATGAGTGAAGAAATCATCTTGTGGATGTCAGCGCAATTTGGGTTTGTGGTCGTCCCCGATCGTTTTTGCACGGGTTCATCGATTATGCCACAAAAGAAGAACCCCGATGTGCCCGAGCTGGTACGGGGTAAAGCGGCACGCGTGTTTGGCGATATGATTACCCTATTGACCTTGATGAAAAACCAACCGCTGGCTTACAACAAAGATAACCAAGAAGATAAAGAGCCGCTATTTGACGTGGTAGATACTGTAACAGGCTCCCTACTTGCCTTTGCTGATATGCTACCAAACTTGATTCCAAACAAAGAAAATATGCGTGCTGCGACCATGAAAGGTTATGCGACCGCCACCGATTTGGCGGATTATCTAGTGCGTAAAGGCTTAGCCTTCCGCGACGCGCATGAAGTAGTGGGTAAAGCAGTAGCGTTAGGTGTGCAAAGAGGCGTAGATTTGAGTGAATTATCGCTCGATGAGCTTCAAGGCTTTAGTGATTTGATTGGTGAGGACGTTTTTGAATATCTGACCCTTGAAGGCTCACTCAATGCCCGTAACCACATTGGCGGTACAGCCCCGAATCAAGTCAAAATGGCGATTGAGCGTGGTCGTGAGCGGATTAATAATTTGAAATAAGGATATGTGATGAAAGGAACTATCTTACCAATTTTGGCAATCAGTAGTATTGTTTTACCGCAATTTGCGAATGCGAAGCCAGTTAAATTTGACCATAGTGGAGTAAAGGTAGGTTCGATTATTGAAAGTTGTTATCACAATCCATGTTCTGGTGCAAAAGTAGTCGATTTTAAAAAGTTGAGTGACAGTCCCAATAGTGCAATGCTTGAATTAACTTTATTAGGTTTTATTAGGGATTGGGATAGCAAAAAGAAAAATTGGAACTCTAAAAAACATAAAATATTCGTTACTTGTTCTATAGAAAATCCAACAGTGACAATTGATGGACAAGTGACTACTTTGCCTTTAAATTCAACAACTGCCATCCCAGGCGTACTATATAGTGACTATAGTTTTTATTCTTCAGCATGTCATGGTAAAGATAAGCTCGATGAATTAAAACTTGCAAAAAAATATGGTTACAACGTTCAAAATTGGTAAGTTAATTATTATACAGAGGCTAAAAATGCCAAAACTGTTCTCGTATGGCACATTACAACAAGAAAATGTACAGCTTGCCACCTTTGGGCGTACACTGGTGGGTAGTAAAGACCAACTCATTGGCTACCAGTTGGGTAAAATCGAAATCACCGATGACGATGTGCTCGCCAAAAGTGGCAAACGTTTTCATCCGATACTACTTAAAACCAATAACCCAACCGACAAAGTGGCAGGTGTGATTTTTGACATTACCGATAATGAGCTTGCCCAAGCCGACCGCTACGAAGTCGATGCCTATGCTCGCGTGGAAGGTAACTTTGACAGTGGCGCTACCGCGTGGATTTATGCCGATGCAAGCGACATAGACTAGCAACTATTAACAGGATAAAAAATGGAAACTTATAACCCCGCTGACCACATGGTCATGTGCCGTAAATACAAACAAAACCTACCCAAAATGCCAAAACCGCCGTTTCCTAACAAGCTGGGTGAAGAATTGCAAAACACCGTGTCTGCCAAAGCATGGAACGAATGGCTAGAGCACCAAACCATGCTCATCAATGAAAATCACTTAAGCATGATTGACCCAGAAGCCAAAAAATTTATTACCGAGCAGCGCAATAAATTTTTGGATAATGAAGACTATGAACGCCCAAAAGGCTGGACAGCACAAAAGTAAATAATCGCTAACAACAAAAAACCCCAAATAGATTTATTTGGGGTTTTTGCTTTTTTGGTGTTGATTAAACCATGACAATCAAAGTTTAATCCATTTAGGCAAATAATAAATAACGCAGTTAAAGACTTAAGCTTGCGCTTCTTCTTTACGCACTGACAGTTTTTCACGGATACGTGCTGATTTACCAGAACGGTCACGTAGGTAGTAAAGTTTGGCACGGCGTACATCACCACGACGTTTTACTTCAATTTTTGCAATTTGTGGTGAATGGGTTTGGAACGCACGTTCGACACCTACACCACTAGAGATTTTACGTACGGTAAACGCAGAGTTTAAGCCGCGGTTACGTTTAGCGATAACAACACCTTCAAATGCTTGTAGACGCTCACGGTCGCCCTCACGCACTTTTACTTGTACGACAACAGTGTCACCAGGACCAAAACTTGGTACGTCTTGCTTAAGCTGGCTATTTTCGATTTGTTGAACCAAAGGATGTTTGTTACTCATGAGATTTTCTCCTCTCACTGGGGACAGAGGCTAAGCTGACTAAAGTTAGTTGGCGTCAGCAAACGCGCATACTCCCCGCTAATTTTATGTGCCTTGATAGCAATCGACACGATTAGGGCATCCGTCAAGTGGATGAATCTGGGTTGCTGTCTTTAGCAGATTGCGCTGCTTCTGTCAGCCATTTTTGTTGCTGTTTGGTTGGCACAAAGGCTTGCCACAAATCAGGACGTCTTAGCTGGGTACGTGTTGCCTGCTGAATAAATCGCCACTTGGCGATGTTGGCATGATGCCCTGACAACAGCACGTCAGGCACTTTCATCCCTTGATATTCAGTCGGTTTGGTATATTGTGGACAATCGAGCAAGCCATCCACGAAGGAGTCTTGCTGCGCCGATAAATCATCGCCCATCACATTGGGCAATCGGCGTATCACACTATCCATCAATACCATCGCGGGCAATTCGCCCCCTGTGAGCACATAATCACCAATTGAGCATTCGATATCGACATACTGACTCAGTAGTCTTTCATCGATGCCTTCATAACGACCGCATAACAAAATCAAGCCGTCATATTGGCAAAAATCAAGCACCCTGCTTTCGCTCAGTGTCTTGCCTTGTGGCGACAAATACACCACAGGACAGGTTTTACCGCGCGCATTGGCTTGCGTTTTGGCGTAGTCGATGGCTTTTTGTAACGGTTCTGCCATCATCACCATGCCAGGACCCCCACCAAACGGACGCTCATCGATACGACGATAATTGTCTGTGGTAAAGTCTCTTGGGTTAATCAGCAAGATTTCCGCTTGCTTGCGAGCTAGCGCTCGCCCAGTGATGCCAAAATCAGTAATACTAGCAAACATTTCGGGCAAAATGGTTATTACCGCAAAAAACATACGCTACACTCACTTTAGCTTGGCATTAACAACGCCTTATTGATTGACAAACTCCCATCGAATAAACGCTATGTACTCATCAAGGATGAATACGTAACTGTTAATCATCAATGCTAGTTATCAACGTTTAATAATCACTGCCCCAATCGACCATCAGGGTTTGCTTGGCTAAATTTACCTCGCCAATGGTCTGTTTGTGCCAAGGAATCAATCTTTCTTCGCCATCCACACTATCGGCAGTCGGCTCGACTACCATAATGGCATGCGCCCCTGTTTCAAACAGCTCTTTTACCCGTCCTAAAATGACATTTTCTGACTGGCTAATCACCGTCAAACCAATCAAATCTGACCAATAATATTCGTCTTCTGCAAGCTCAGACAGATTGTTTTTTTCTGCCCAAAGGCTCACGCCAAACATGGTTTCTGCGATATTGCGGTCGGGTACTTCGTTAAGTTGTACCACGTAGCCTTTACCTTGTTGTCGCCAGTTTTTTACCGTTAAGGTCTTTTGACCCATGGCAGTATTGATGACCCAAGGCTGCATATGAAATATCGCTTCACGGTCTTCAGTAAAGATAAATACCCATAACCAGCCATGAATGCCATAAGGCTTTTTTAGCTCGCCGATTTTAAACAGCGATGCGTTAGCCTCATTGGTATGCAAGTCTGTCGGTTGTTTTGCCATATTAAAGTCCGCTGTACCTAATTTTTATAAAAAATTAAGCAGTTGCTTGTGCTTTGCTAGCTGCTTTAAATAAAGCGGCAACACGGTCAGAAGGTTGTGCACCTTTGTTGATCCATGCTTGGTAAGCGTCAGCGTTGATACGTACTGGCACTTCTTGACCTTGCGCTAGTGGGTTAAAGAACCCGATGTTTTCGATGTAACGACCGTCACGGGCATTGCGTGAGTCGGTTACCACGATTTGATAAAATGGGCGTTTTTTCGCACCACCGCGTTGTAAACGGATAACTACCATAATGTTCTCTCTGTGAATGCAATCAATTGAATCTAGTTCAGTGGTTAGAGCCTAAAAGACCCAAACAATTGAAAAAAACGGCATAAATACAGTTTTAGCAAAGTTTAGGTACACCAAAAAGGCCAATAGTTTAGCATATTTTTATCAAAATCAATAGCTTTTTGGGGTAAATTTTGACTTTTTATATTTAGCGCAAGTTTAATCACATTGAAGCTATGCCATCACTCACAAGTCGATAAAACCAGTCCATAAAACCAATGCATAAAAAAAGGCGCTTATTTGCGCCTTTTTATAATTTAATAGCTGATTATCGTATTATCGAATCATGGTTTCAATCAGCACATACACCCCTGCCCCGACCAGATAGCCAATCAGTGCAAGCCAAGTGATTTTTTTCATGTACCACATAAACGGGATTTTCTCCATGCCCATCGCTGCCACGCCCGCGGCTGAGCCGATAATCAAACAGCTACCGCCTGTCCCCGCACAATAAGCCAAAAACTCCCAAAACATGCCATCTTGACGAAACAGCTCAAGGCGCGCCGCTTCAGCTGCCGCCGCTTGCGCGATACTGGCATCGGTGGTCAGCGGATACATATTCATTGCCCCTGCTACCAGAGGCACGTTGTCCACGATTGAGGATAACAAGCCAATCATAACATTGATGACATATACATTGCCAAAAGTTGCATCCAGCCATTTTGCTACATCACCGAGTATGCCCGCAGTGGCAAGCGCTGCCACCGCCAATAAAATACCGAGGAAAAATAAAATACTGGGAATATCAATACGGCTTAATACGCCTTCAACCCCGATACGCTCACGGATATAGTCATCTTGGTGACGGTGCATGATTTCAGTGACCATCCACAGTACAGCCAAGCCAAACAAAACGCCCACATAAGGGGGCAAATGGGTAATGGTTTTAAAAATTGGCACAAATGCCAATGCCCCCAAGCCCAGCAGTAACACTGTCATGCGCGTTTTTTGACTGATGCTGTCTTGGGCGTTTGATTTGATGGTAGCACGTAGGCTTTCGATACGCTGCTCTATAGGCATACTAGCCAATTCACTGTCAGATTCTTGTCCGCTTGGCAGTATAGGCGCGTTCACGGTTTGACCCTTTAGTTGCATCATCACCAAGCCCATTGGGATTAACGTACATACGATACTTGGGATAAACACATTTGCCATAATGCCCGTTGCGGTAATCTGCCCGCCAATCCATAGCATGGTGGTGGTGACATCACCCACAGGTGACCAAGCGCCGCCTGCATTGGCAGCAATCACAATAAGACCGGCAAAATACCATCGCATTTTTTGGTCATCGATGATTTTTGACACCAGTGATACCATCACAATGGTGGTGGTTAAGTTATCGAGTAACGATGAGAGAAAAAAGGTGATAATCGTAATAATGGCGAGTAGCTTACTGGCATTTTTGGTATGGATTTTATCGGTAATCACTCGAAAGCCATCATGCGCATCAATCAGCTCAACAATCGCCATCGCCCCCATCAAAAAGAACAAAATCTCGGCGATTTCTGCCAAATGCTCACGTAACTGCTCGCCGACAAAATGCAAAGAATCTTGATGATTGGCAAGACTGGCGGTTACCGAATGGTTGGCAACAAGCGTATCGATACCAAAGCTCAGCAATACCCATAACGCAATCGCAGTCAGTAGCGCGCTGGCAGCTTTGTTGACATGGATGTTGTGCTCAAAGGCAATCGCCATGTACCCTAATATAAAAATCCCTGCTATCACCACGTATAACATTATCACGACCCCTGGTATGCTAATACCCACATGCAAAATATCTTAACCTTAGCTGGCATTATACGGTAAAATTATCGCCAAATTCTAGCGACACGCATTTTGACCAACCTAGCTCAATTTGCGCCAACTGACAACAGGACAACCCCATGACGACGTTATCAACTACGCCAACTTTAATTATCCCTGCCATTGACCTCAAAGACGGCAAATGTGTCCGCCTAAAACAAGGGCGTATGGAAGACGATACCGTATTTAGTGACGACCCTGTCGCAATGGCAAGCCGCTGGGTAAAAGAAGGCGCTCGACGCCTGCATTTGGTGGATTTAAACGGCGCTTTCGATGGTGTGCCGGTGCATAAAGACGTCGTGACCGCGATTGCCAAAGCCTACCCAAATTTACCCATTCAACTCGGTGGCGGTATCCGTAGCCTTGACACCATCCGTCATTATTTAGAAGCGGGTTTGACCTATATTATTATCGGTACCAAAGCAGTCGAACAACCTGAATTTGTTGAACAAGCGTGTCAGGAATTTGCCGGTCATATCATTGTGGGTATTGATGCCAAAGATGGCATGGTAGCGACGCATGGCTGGGCAAATGTCACCGATGTCAAAGCGGTGGATTTGGCAAAACGCTTTGCCGATGCAGGCGTATCTTCTATCGTCTATACCGATATTGCGCGTGATGGCATGATGCAAGGCGTCAATGTCGAGCAAACGGTCAACTTGGCAAAAGAAGGCGGCATTCCGGTGATTGCCTCAGGTGGGGTGACGGATTTACAAGACATCGAAAATCTAAAACCCTACAGTGATTATCTTGAAGGCATCATTACAGGGCGTGCCATTTATGAAGGCACTCTCGATATTGCTGCGGCGCAGGCGCTTCTTGATAGCTAGCAGGCGCTACTCGATAGCTAAATGATATTTAATTCGCTATATGACGGAAGGTCAGATTAATTCTACCTTCCGTTACTTTTTTGGTCTTAGGCAGGCTGTGCAGCCAATGACGCTGGGTCTGTCCGCGCATGACAATTAGCTGTCCATTTTGCAAGAGAATCTCGACTTTTTCTTTGGTGATGCGGTGCTTGAATACAAATTTACGGGTTGCCCCTAACGAGACAGACGCGATAATGGGTTCATTGCCCAGTTCGCTTTCATTATCGGCATGGTAGCCCATACCATCATCGCCTGTGGGGTAATAATTAAACAAACAGGCGTTAAAATTTGCGCTCATATGTTGCTCAGCCAGCAGCAATTCTATGTACTGTTTTAATGCCAAAACATCCGCGGTCCAAGGCGTTGCCATCTTGCGTTGTCCAGAATAGTGATAATCATTTTCACTCATCCACACGATTTGGCGGTGGGTGACATGGGTTTTGCCAAAAATTGTGACAACGTCAGGCTGCCAAGGTAACTGCGTTAAAAAATGCCGATAAAGCGCATTGGGCTCATCAGCGGGGTTGTCAAAAACCTGCCCAAAATCATTGACAATGCCATCGTAGGGCAATAAATTCTCGTTGGGATTGGCGGCAAATAATGTCATGTTAGCTTGGCAAATTTAGTTTTTGAAAAATGAGCTTGGCGCATAATTCTGGTGCTTCAAGTGGCAGTAAATGTCCATAGTCATTGAGCACCGTCATTTGCTCACTGGGCACGAATTTATCCCACATTTGGCGCACTTGTTGACTGATAAACATCGACGGCTTACCGATGATTAACTGCACAGGCACTTTGTTGTCGGCAATAAGCTGTTGTAATGGCTTCATAATCAGCGGTGTGCCAAAATAATTGGCGAGTTCTTGCTTGGGTGAAAAACGTAGCGTGAGTTCAGCCTGCTCACCTTCCTCTAGACTATTTTTGGCATAAATTAAAAGGTGTTCATCGGTGATACGTTTGTACGCTGTATGACGGCGAAGAAACTGATAATACGCATCCACACTGTCCCAGTCGGCTTGTTTGATTTGGGTACTTTTAAAGGGTTCTCGGGTCATTTTCACCCTGCGTGGCACCAGGCTATAAAGCTTGCCTTGCTGGTTGGTAAAGGTGACAGGCTCAAGCAAGTAAAGCGCGCTAAACAAGTCTGGGCGTTTGGCGGCTGCGATAGTGGTTGCAGTTGCCCCTTGTGAATGCCCGATACCGATGACGGGCTTGCCGTCTCGCTCTGCTAGGGTGGCTTGCAAGAACTCAATCAAAATATCGGCGTCTTGTTCCCGCGTTAGTGCGGTTTCGGTCGGTTTATCGTACCATTCACCCCGCATGGTTAGCGCGGTGATGTTAAGATGTTGCGCTAAGTCGTTCAAGAGTGGCTCATAGACGCCTAAGGCAAAGCCGTTACCGCCGTAAAAATGGGCAGTCTGGCTGGCGGTGGGGTTTTTGATGTTGTAGTATTTGGCGTTTTTTCCGTTTAGATTGATGCGTTGTTCTTCCATGCCAATTGTCCTAATTAATCACTTTTTTAGCCACTTTTTAGTGACTAAAAGGTGACTTGGTTACTTGATTATAAGACCCAGTGAAAAGTTATGACTACCCCTTTTGTGACTTGCCATTCACGCTTGCCGTTGGGTGGTATCAAATATAGCGTAAGTTAGCACTGCCTTTATTTACTCATCTTCGCCAAGAAAACCGCCACTTTGTCTTGTCCACAATTTGGCATACACACCGCCTTTGGCTAACAGCTGGGCATGGCTACCTTGCTCGACGATTTGCCCTCTATCCATCACCACCAATCTATCCATCGACGCAATCGTCGATAATCGGTGGGCAATCGCAATCACCGTCTTGCCTGCCATCATATCGTTAAGGCTGTCAGTGATGGCGTATTCCACTTCGCTATCGAGTGCTGAGGTCGCTTCATCGAGCAGCAAAATCGGGGCATTTTTGAGCATCACACGGGCGATGGCAATGCGCTGGCGTTGTCCGCCCGACAGTTTGACTCCTCGTTCACCGACTTGGGTATCCAAGCCGACATTGCCTTTGGCATCGCTTAAATGTTGGATAAACTCCCACGCATGCGCTTGTTTGGCGGCGCTGATGATTTGCTCATCGGTGGCATCTGGGCGACCATAGGCAATATTTTCTCGCACGGTGCGGTGTAGTAGTGAGGTATCTTGGGTGACCATGCCGATTTGTTGGCGTAAGCTCTCTTGGGTGACATCGCTGATGTTTTGATTATCAATCAAAATCGCGCCACCATCGACATCATAAAAACGCAGTAGTAAATTCACCAAGGTTGATTTACCTGCCCCAGAGCGTCCCACTAGACCGATTTTTTCACCTGCCTTAATCTCAAGGTTAAAATCATCGAGTAGTTTTTGCTTGGCATCGGCGTCATTGGTTTTATTGCCACTTCGACCATAATTAAAATCGACATGGCTAAAGCTGATTTCGCCTTGCGTGATGATTAAATCCCTAGCATTCGGCTTATCTACCACGGTATGCGGTTTTGACAAGGTTTTCATGCCGTCCTGCACGGTACCAATATTCTCAAACAATGCCGCCGTTTGCCACATGATCCAGTGGGTCAAGCCGTTAAGGCGCATCGCCATCGCAGTCGCTGCCGCAATCGCCCCCACGCTCAGGCCGTTGTAATACCACAGGTACAAGCCGAGGGCTACCGTAGTACCGACCAACACCACATTAATCAAATGATTGACCAGCTCAAGGCGGGACACCCAGCGCATTTGCTCATGCACCGTGCCCAAAAACTGGCTCATTGCATCTTTGGCATAGGTCAGCTCACGGCGAGAGTGGCTAAATAATTTTACTGTCGTGATATTGGCATACGCATCGGTAATCCGCCCTGTCATCAAGGCACGCGCATCGGCTTGGCGACTGGCAGAGTTTTTAAGCTTGGGGATAAAAAACGCCACAGTGGCAAAGAACATCACCATCCATAACAAAAATGGGATAAGCAACCAACTGTCCAGATTAAATAAGATAATGCCACTACTGACAAAATACACCAATACATACACCAGCATATCGGCAATGGTCATAATGGTATCACGCACCGCAAGCGCGGTTTGCATCACCTTGGCAGACACCCGCCCGGAAAACTCGTCTTGATAAAACTCCATAGATTGACCGAGCATTTGACGGTGAAAACGCCAGCGCATCTGCATCGGGAACACGCCTTGCAAAGTCTGAAAATGAATCAGCGAGCTTAAGCCAACCAAAATCGGGCTGACCACCAATACGGCCGCCATCATTAGCAAACTATCGCCTTTTTCTGCCCACAGATTAGCGGGCGTATAGGCACCCAGCCAATTGACGATATCACCAATCCACTTGTACAGTAGCGACTCATACACGCCTATCAAGCCTGTCAAGAACATGAAGGCAAAAATCCAACCGCGCAGACCCTTGGTACACGCCCACAGAAACTTCAAAAAATTATCCGTCGGTAGGTTGTAATTGTCTTCTGGATAGACTTCCAGACGATTTTCAAAAAAACGAAATAAACCCATAATTGATTATCAGTAGTTTAAAATTATCTGTGTTATTTTAGCAGATATTGAGGATTGATAGCAGGGTTGCTGACGGCGAGCTACAATCCTTTACATACAAGTAAACAATTTTGAACTTAATACTTGAGCGGTAGTTATCAAAACTTTTCTATCGCCATAAAAAAGCCATTATCCTAGAATAATGGCTTTTTTTGAGGCTTTTTTTGAGGTTGGTTCAGCCCCTACAATATTGGGTAAAAGTAATAAAAAAAAGCAATACAAATGACATTCTTATGAAGCCTTATAAAGCTTGTACGATACATTTTTGCGCTAGATTCATTTTGCGCCAGATTTATTTTGCGATAGATTGATGATAAGGCAAATTTACTGCGGTTAATTCACCTTTTTTTATCCACTAATCAAACCGATAAATATCCATACCCAGATTGTAGTGAGCAAAGCTTTCATGCACCACCGACATCACATCCCCTGCCCCCCGCGCAAAAAATACAGGCAATAAATGCTCGGGCGTTGGGTGATTGTGGCGCGCCAAGCTATGCGTCTGCCAATCAAACATCGTTTTGTCATTGGTTTTTAACTGATCTATTATCCAGTATTTAAAGGTTTTGGCTTGCGGCTCAATCTGTTGGCTGTTAAAACGCACATTGTATAAGTTATGGGTAATACTGCCCGATGCCACAATCAACACCCCTTGTTGCCGTAGCGGCGCAAACAACTGCCCAAGCTGATACAACTGACTGGGGCTAAACCCGTGTGGCAATGACACCTGCACGATTGGCACATCGGCATTGGGGTACATGTGTAGCAGCGGTGTCCAGACACCATGATCAAATGGTTGATTGTCGACCACTTTAACCGCCACTTGCATTTGTGCTAGCTGCTTGGCGATACTTTGCGCAGCGGCAGGATGACCGGCTGCTGGGTACTGGATTTCAAATAACGCTTTAGGAAAACCGCCAAAATCATGCAAAGTGCTAGGCGCTGGATTGGCATTGATCAGCCACTCGCCACTTTCCCAGTGCGCCGACATGATGATGATAAGCTTTGGCTTGGGCAAAGCTGCACCGAGCTGATGCAGCGCCTCAGTAAATGGCGTATCTTCGATCGCAATCGTCGGTGCCCCATGCGAGATAAATAAACACGGCAGCGTTGGCTTGTCAATGCTTGCGCCGAATACATCAGTTAATGTTAAACCCTTCATGGCGACCTCCTATTGTTATCACCTAAGATTTTTATTAGCTAAGATTTTTATTAGCTAAAATTTTATTCACTAGGCACTGACAGCTTGTCCGCGATTATCAATCGAGAAATCACCCGCGCCTGCAACAGATAAGTATAAGAAAGCAAAGCTATACAGCACAGCGGCTTCCCCTTGGTTGAGCAGTGGCAACCAAAAATTATCAATGCCCGCGTGCATCATAAAGTATGCCACCGCCATTTGACCTGACAGAATAAAGGCGACAGGACGCGTAAACCAGCCCAAAATCAATAACACGCCACCGACCAATTCTAACACGCCTGCTAAGCCCATCAGCGAAAACAATTGCAAGCCATCAAACATCGCCACATGCGGCACCCCAAATAATTTTGCCATGCCATGTAGCATAAAGGTGTAGCCCAGTACGATACGAAGCACGCCAAGTACATAAGGTTGGTATCGAGAAACATTGTTCATTGTTGTATCCTATTAGTCTAAAATTACAGTCATGAATATATGTGATGACGCCATTATATTGATATCTTATTAAGAGAAAAATACATAAAATATTGATATATTATTTCTTATTAGTTGATAATTAAAATGACGCATTCAAGCGTTAATTCATTGGAAGCATTAACTCACTTAAGGATACGCATGGATACGCTCAAAAGCTTGCAGGTGTTTCGCACCATCGTAGAAAAAGGCAGTTTTACCAAAGCCGCTGATGCACTCGATATGTCGCTTGCCATGACCAGCAAACACTTACAACACCTTGAAGCCTATGTGCAAGCCAAGCTGTTACATCGCAACAACCGTAATTTAAGCCTCACTGAAGTCGGTCAACAATACTACGCTGAAGCGGTACACGCCCTAGATATTTTGCAGCAGGCAAAAACCAAGGCGCATGATGGCAGTGTATTGCCGGAAGGAAAACTGCGAATCATTGCACCGGTATGGTTTGCCACGCCCTATTTTGTCAATCTGCTTGCCAAATTCCAGCAAGATTATCCCAAAATTGCGCTAACGGTTGATTTGGAAAATCGCTTCACCGATTTGATTGCTGCGGGCTATGACCTAGCGCTGCGGGTGGTCAACACGCCACAAGATAATTTGATTGTCAAACCACTCGGTAAAATAGATTTTTATTATGTCGCAAGTCCGCGTTTTGTTGCGCAGCACGAGCCGCCTACGTCTGCAGAGGCGCTCAGTAACTTGCCAGGGATTTTACCCAACTATACGCACATGGCAACCACACTCAAACCCTATAATAGCAGCAATAACACCGTGATGATGGCACAGATGGCGCTGACAGGCATGGGCGCTGCGATATTGCCTGAATGGCTGATTGAGGATGAGATTGCACAAGGACGACTGGTCAAATTGTTTGAGCAGCCATTTAGCAGCGTATCAATCTATGCGGTCTATATGAATCGGGCATTTTTAAATTTAAAAATACGCTTATTCATTGATTTTTTGGGGGATAACTTAATAAAAACGATTAGCGTAAAAAACGATTAGCCTGTTAACTGCTTTTACCCTTTAGCTCACAAGCCTTAAGATTGATTGGGCAACGAAGCCGGCATCCGACTAGTTCATGTTATTTGAATGATAATCTTGTTTGAATTATAGCGGCTGGGTATTGACTATTGCTATTAGTATGCGCATTATCTGATGATGTATTGCAATAATTTTTAATAAAAAAATTTTTTCATATAACAACAATTTAGTAGAAAAATATTCGTTTAATTTTTCACCAAACTATTTCTCTTGCATCAATTTGGTTCATGTCATGATTTTTATGCGCCTATGGCATAGATTTTTTGTTTTACACTGCACCAACTTCAATAATTCGATTAATTTTGGTGCAAAATTGAGCAATTTTTAATCTATTTTTCAACTATTTAACTTTTTTTACTTTGTTTTTTTTGGCATGAAACTTGATGAATTATTTAATAAGTTGTCTATAGCATAATTTATCAAGAAAATGACTGCCATCGTGAGGCAAAAATTATTTCATCTTTCGTCATGAATAAGGAGCCAATAATGCCAATTGCCAAAGCATTTGATGAACTGCAACTCGCCGATGGGCAATATAGACACTCGGCACAACAGGTAGGTGCTTGGCTTCAAGAGATGAATTCAGACACGTTAATCAGTTTGAATAATCAAGCATCGGATATTTTTTATCGCCGCGGCGTGACTTTTACTGTGTATAGCGATGCCAGCAACATTGAGCGCATGATACCCTTTGATATCATCCCGCGCATCATTGACATTCAAGAATGGCAAGTGATGGAACAAGGCTGCCAACAACGTATCCGCGCGCTCAATCAATTTATCCATGATATTTATCACGAACAGACGATTGTCAAAGAAGGCATTGTGCCAAGCGAGTTTGTGTTTAAAAACAGTGGCTACGAGCCGTGGATGCTAGGTATCAACTTGGATAAACCCGTCTATGCCCATATTAGCGGCATCGATTTGATTCGCGACCAGCACGGACAATATTGTGTGCTCGAGGACAACTTACGCACCCCTTCTGGCGTCTCTTATATGCTCGAGAGCCGCAATGTGTCGCAAACCTTACTGAGTAAACTCTACCAATCTCAGTCGGTGTTGCCAGTAGCGGACTATCCAAAACGGTTAAAGGCGTGTCTATCAAGCACCACCAACAAATACGACCCACAAATCGTAGTACTCACCCCGGGGCGTTTTAACAGTGCCTATTATGAGCATGCGTTTTTGGCACGTGAGATGAATGTGCCCTTGGTGCATGGCTATGATTTGATTGTAGAAAACAACCATGTCTACATCCAAGGGGTACGTGGCAAGGTACAAGTGGATGTGATTTATCGCCGTATTGATGACCCATTTTTGGATCCGTTGGCGTTTTTACCCGATTCAATCTTGGGGGTGTCAGGGCTGATGAGTGCGTATCGCGCAGGCAATGTGGTGATAACCAACGCCCCAGGCACAGGGATTGCTGACGATAAAAGCCTTTATCCGTTTGTACCCAAAATAATTGAGTATTATTTGGGTGAGAAACCGATTTTACCCAATGTGCAAACCTATCAATGCGGTGATGCCGATGAGTTGGCATATGTGCTCGACCATATGCCAGAGTTGGTGATTAAAGAAACGCAGGGCTCGGGGGGATATGGAATGCTGATAGGACCGACGTCAAGCAAAGAACAAATTGCGGCTTACCGTAAACGCTTACTAGATAACCCAGCAGGGTTTATCGCCCAGCCGACCATTAGCTTGTCCACCAACCCAACCGCGGTTGCCAGTGGCATCGCACCGCGCCATATTGATTTGCGCCCTTTTGTATTGTCACATGGCGACGGTACGGTGGATATTGTACCAGGCGGATTGACGCGGGTGGCAATGACCGAAGGCTCATTGGTGGTCAACTCATCCCAAGGCGGTGGGGTAAAAGACACTTGGGTGGTCGATACCGTCAATGGCAAACTCAGCGGCAAACAAGGCACTGCTCATTTGGGCACCATTCAAACCAACCATGAACGAAAATCGCAATCATCGACTTTATTGGCGTATGAAAATATCAACCATAATCGCTTAATTTTGCTGTTATCAACAGCGAGCTATTTAGTATGGCTAGGTCGATACAGTGAGCGCTTACGCTACTATGAACAAATCATTACACGCCTGTCAAATGACCAGTGCAGCCAAATAGACGTCGATGCAATCGTGCACAATCTTGGCTTGCCGATTTCAGCCGATGCCGATGCCCTATATGACTACCTTGCCAACAAAAAGGTGCCCGAAACCATTGGCTTTATCGAGCAAAATGTCCAAGACGTCAAAGGCGTTATTGGTAAAGATACGGCTGAACTTTATAACCTTATCAAACGGCTAGCCAATACGGGAGCTTACCGCGCTGCAAGCCTACAGCTCTATGCCTGCAATGCGTCAATGCAGCAAGAAAACCCGATTGTGGTCACGTTTTGGCAACTCGGACAATGTTTTGAATCGCTGGACTGTCATATATTGATGAAAAAAGATTGCCGTGAGTGCGTGCAAAAACTTAAAGAAGTTGTTAATACCTTGCCAGAAAACACCCGCTGGCGTGAGCTGGATCGATTGGTCAATCAACTGTTAAAGTCTAATCAACCCAAAGATTTTCAGTCACTATCGGGCGCGTTTTCAAATATTTTACAGCAAGGTGTGTAAGCCAAATCTATTAGATGACTACCATCATTTTGACAAAAATAAGCAGTTAGTGAGAGCACAATGAGACTTATAATCAGCCACCAAACCAATTATTTTTATGAACAACTTGCCTTACGCAGTGTGCAATACATCCGCATGACGCCGATGACACTACCCCACCAGACCATCCATAACTGGCAAGTGATGCTGCCTAAAGTCGCACAAATGCAAACGGACGGCTTTGGCAACCAATGGCTCACCCTAAGCCGTCACGAACCGCACAATAACTTGCAAATTCAAGCCTTTGGCGAAGTAGAAATTAACGCTGATACCTTATTTATCCCTGACAATCAGCAAGTGCCGTATCAGATTTTTGCCGTACCCACCAAGCTGACCCAATGCTCCGAAGCCATGCGTGACTTTGCCCATGATGCGCTTGAGCAGTTTTTGCAAACTGAGGACATCGATGCGCAGTTAGCCATCCTCAAGTCATTGGCAAAAGACTTGCTCGATAAAATGCCCTATACCAAAAGCGTGACCCATGTCGGCACCACAGCAGAGCAAGCGTTTGCGATGGCGGCTGGGGTGTGCCAAGACCATACCCATGTATTTTTGGCGCTGCTACGGGATAAAGGCATTGCAGCACGCTATGTATCAGGTTATATTTATGAAGCGACCCAAGCGTATATGGCAAGCCATGCATGGGCAGAAGTTTTGCTTGCGGGTAATTGGTACACCTTTGATATCTCTAACCAACATTTTACCCCCAATTGCCATGTTTACATCGCCTTTGGGCGTGACTATGCCGATGCGGCGCCCGTGCGCGGGGTGCGAACAGGGGGCGGTGACGAGCGACTGTATAGTCAAGTCATGGTATCTACAAGCCCCCAGTACATACCGCAGCTTAACGCGCAGTTTGCAGCGCAGCAGTGATTTGCCACTATTGATTCACTACTATTTGCTAAACCAGTATTTGCTAAAAAGGAACAACCATGACCTATTGTGTGGGTATCAGACTCAAAGACGGGATGATTTTCGCCAGTGATACTCGCACCAATGCGGGCGTCGACCAAATATCGATGTTTCGCAAAATGTATCAATACGGCATTGAAGGCGAGCGGTTTTTGGTGCTACAAACCGCAGGCAACTTGGCTACGTCACAAGCGGTATTTACCAAATTAGATAACGCCATCAAACTTGCGCAAGAGCGCAATTTGCATACCGTTTCTACCCTGTATGATGCCGCGCAATTGGTGGGTGAGTGCTTGCGAGAAACCACCATCCATGCCCAAACCATCGCACAAGAAACGGATACCAAATTTAGAAGCAGTTTTATTTTGGGTGGACAAATCAAGGGACAATCCCCCGAAATTTATTTTATCTACCCTGAAGGCAATTGCATCAGAGCAACAACCGATACGCCTTTTTTCCAGTTAGGGGAAAGTAAATACGGCAAACCTATTTTAGACCGTTCCATGAATTATGACGCATCACTCAAATCAGCGATGCGAGCCATTCTGATTTCTTTTGATTCAACCATCCGCTCCAACTTATCCGTCGGTATGCCCATTGATGTGTTGGTCTATCACAATGACAGCCTACAGATGCCACAAGGGTATCGCATTGATGAAAACGATGAATACTTTGCCAGCATCCGCCAACACTGGTCAGATGGGCTGAGAAAAATTCTAAATGAACTTGAAGACTCACCGGTGAGCTATTGGCAATAGCAACTGTCACACAGTTAAAAATAAACCCACGTCAAACCATCTAGCAGGTTCTTCACTGTGCCCTCCCCTGTCCATTTATACAGCGTTTTTGGTTATACCATTAATGGCATATACCGTTCTTGAAATAATGCGCTACCGTCTATATTGACCAATCTTAGGCAATTGTTTTGCCATAGTTCAATTGTCTTGCCATAGATAATGCAAATACCTTGGGTTTTTGGTAGGCGGTAATTTTGGTGGGTATGCTATCATGTGATTTTTTATGATTGTTTGGTTTTTATGCTATGCAGCTAACTGATTTGGCACCTTGGGGTGAATCACTCAGAATCGCCGTAGAAGTCATCGGCACGATTGCTTTTGCCTTGTCAGGTATCTTGGCAGGCGTGCGCAAACGTATGGATATGTTTGGGGTAGCGGTGCTAGGATTCTTATCGGCGTATGGGGGTGGCACGCTGCGTGATATTTTGCTAGAGCGGCGGCCGTTTTTTTGGGTGTCCCAAGAGCTGATGTTATGGCTGGTGTTTGCGCTTTGTATTGTGGTGATGCTAGTCAATAGCCGCCGCCCGTTTCGTATCACGCCTGCGGCGATTCAATTGGCAGATGCGTTAGGTTTAGGCTTGTTTGTCGCCTCTGGGGTACAAGCATCACTGGCAAGCGGTATGCCGATGGCGGTGTCAGTCATCATGGGGATTATCACTGGGGTATTTGGCGGGGTGATGCGTGATATCGCCTGTGGTGAGATGCCCACCGCGTTTTTTGACCATCGTCCGTATGCCATGTGTGCCTTGGTTGGCGGCTGGGTGTATGCGATTTTGGCAGTTTACAGCTCGCTTGCCGCTTGGGTGATTATGTTTATCAGTACCATCACTACCACAGGGCTGCGTATTGCCGCGCTGGCGTTTAATTATCGTTTACCCGGTTGGAAAAAAAGCGCCTCTTAGCCAACAGATTGGGTAGTTAACAGATTAGTTAGCCATCAGATTTGCTAGCTATCAGATTTGGCTTGCTATCTTTCGGTATCAGCCGTCATTTTACCGCTTACTTTGACAAAGATAACAAACGACACATATTGTCAAACTTTTATGGTCGATAACTCTGTTAAACTTTACCCTGTGCTTTGGTGCATAAGTGACGATAACCAGCCGCTTTGATAATGACAGAATCAAAAAACTCACTAAAAAAGAGAACAATAATGACAACCGACAACCAAACCGATACCCAGCAATTTCGCAGCGAAAAAGACACCATGGGCGCCGTCAATGTCCCTATAGATGCTTACTGGGGCGCGCAAACCGAGCGTAGTCGCAATAACTTTAAAATCGGTGGCGAAACCTTGCCACAGCCGCTGATTGAAGCCATGGCACTGGTCAAAAAAGCCGCCGCTATCACCAATGCCAAATTAGGGCGTATCAGTAATGATAAACGTGACTTTATCGTGCAGGCCGCCGATGAAATCATCAACGGGGCACTGCGTGACCAATTTCCTTTGGTGGTTTGGCAGACAGGCTCTGGCACCCAGTCAAACATGAATATGAATGAAGTGATTGCCAACCGCGCCAATGAACTTGCCGGTCAAGGCAAAGGTAGTTATCAGCCGATTCATCCCAATGACGATGTCAACCATGCTCAATCTACCAACGACAGCTTTCCCACCGCGATTCGGGTAGCGGCGGCGCGTCAGATTGTCTATCTGCTTATCCCTGCGGTGCAAAAACTGCGTGACACCTTAGCAAGCAAATCTGAGCAGTTTGCTGGCATTGTAAAAATCGGACGTACCCATTTGCAAGATGCCACCCCTTTGACGCTAGGACAAGAGTTTAGCGGCTATGTCAGTCAGTTAGATCATGCGCTCATTCGTCTAGATGCCGCGCTACAGGGTCTGTATGAACTGCCTTTAGGCGGTACGGCAGTCGGTACCGGATTAAACGCTCACCCTGACTATGCCGAGCAGGTCGCGCAAACCCTAGCTGCATTAACCGTTGTGCCTTTTGTCACCGCGCCCAATAAATTTGAAGCGCTAGCGGCTAGAGACGCTGAAGTTTTCGCTTCAGGTGCCCTAAAAACCCTGGCAGCAAGCCTTAATAAAATTGCCAATGATGTGCGCTGGTTGGCTTCAGGTCCTAGATGTGGGATTGGCGAGCTTAAAATCCCTGAAAATGAGCCAGGCTCCTCCATCATGCCAGGTAAAGTCAATCCAACCCAGTCTGAAGCCATGACGATGGTCGTCGCGCAAGTGATGGGTAACGATGTCACCATCAATATGGCGGGGGCGTCGGGCAATTTTGAACTCAATGTGTTTATGCCAGTCATCGGCTACAACCTGCTGCAATCGATTCGCTTACTGGCCGATACTTGTGACAGCTTCAATGACCATTGCGCGGTAGGCATCGAGCCTGTGACAGAAAAAATTGATTATTTCTTGCACAACTCATTGATGTTAGTCACCGCGCTCAATCGCCATGTCGGCTATGAAAATGCAGCAAAAATTGCCAAAACTGCTTATAAAGAAAATAAAACCTTAAAACAAGTTGCCGTTGAGTTAGGTTTATTGACTGACGCCCAATTTGATGAGTGGGTCAAACCTGAAGCCATGACTAGTCCAAAGTGATTAATCGAAAGTAATGTGAAGGTTAATGCAGCGTAATCGCACTTTTTAATCAATCAATTTTTATCAGCAAATTTTTAGCCAGATGACAACCTTCTGGCTAAAAGCTAATTCACGCAAGCTTTCGCTGCTCACTAAATTGCCACTAGCTCCCTGATGCCTTTTTCTGGCATATCACCGCCCATGCCTTGGGCAATGACTTGCCCCCGTGCCATAACCGTATAGTTGTCGGCAAGTTCTTCGGCAAAGTCATAAAACTGCTCGACCAAAATAATCGCCATATCGCCTTGGTCAGCCAAGCGACGAATCACCCGCCCGATATCTTTGATAATCGATGGCTGAATCCCTTCGGTCGGCTCGTCCAAAATCAGCACCCGTGGCTCAGAAGCGAGCGCCCTGGCTATCGCTAATTGTTGTTGTTGACCGCCTGACAAGTCACCGCCCCGGCGCTGGCTCATTTCATCGAGCACAGGAAAAATCTCGTACAAATGGCTCGGGACTTTTTTGGCTTTGCTGCCTTTAAACTTTGCCATGCCAATCAAGATATTTTCTTCTACGGTTAAGGTTGAGAAAATATCTCGCCCTTGTGGCACATACGCCATGCCTGCGCGCACGCGGTTTTCGGGCGATAATTTGCTGATGTCTTTGCCATCGAGCAAAATTTGACCCGATTTAATCGGTAAAATCCCCATCAGGCACTTTAACAGTGTGGTTTTACCCACGCCATTGCGACCGAGTATCACAGAACACTCACCCACAGGCGCGGTCAAACTGACATCGCGCAAAATATGACTACCGCCATAATATTGATTGATTGTTTTTACTTCTAACATCGCTATCCCCTATCGCCCTAGATATTTTTCGATGACATCGTCGTTGGCTTGTACTTCAGCAAGCGTCCCTTCTGCCAAAATCGCCCCTTGCGCCAATACCGTCACTTGCTCACTGATGGTGTCAATAAAGCTCATGTCATGCTCAACCACCACCAAGGTATGGTCTTTTTTGAGCTCCAAACATAGCTCGGCGGTGCGTTCAGTTTCGGCATCGGTCATGCCTGCCACTGGCTCATCGAGCAAAATCAGCTTGGGGCGCTGCATCAGTAGCATCCCAATCTCCAGCCATTGTTTTTGCCCGTGCGACAACAATCCTGCAGGTTTATTGACAAACTCACCCAAGCGAATCGTGGCTAAAGTCTGGTCAAGGGCATTTTGGGCATCTGGGTCAAGTTTGCTAAACAGGCTTTTTTTGACCCGCTTGTCTTTGGGTGCGGCAAGCAGTAGGTTCTCCATGACGGTAAAATTTTCAAAAACCGTGGGTTTTTGAAATTTTCGCCCAATGCCAGCTTCGGCAATTTGCTCGGTGGTCATGCTGGCAAGATTGTGGGTTTGTCCAAAATATACTGTCCCTTCAGTAGGGCGAGTTTTGCCGGTAATCACGTCCATCAGCGTGGTTTTACCCGCACCGTTAGGTCCGATGATACAACGCAGCTCGCCTTCTTTGATGTACAAGGATAAGTTGTTTAAGGCGCGGAATTTATCAAACCACACGCTGACATCTTCCATATACAGGGCAATGCCTTTGCTAAAATCCGCTTCTTGTGACTTTAGCCGTCCGTAGTTGCTCTCAGCAAAGTCATTGATATTATTATCGTTTGTATTCATAACAGACTCTTTGATGTGTTATTAATGGGGTGTTTATGGGGTATTAGTCGTCGGGTACAATCAAACTAACTATTTAGTTGTAGGCGGTCAGCCTGACGCCGCTGCCGCCCCTGAAGCCTAAGATTCTTTTTTTGTTTCCATATTATTTACGCTTGGCTCGACCGTTTTTTTGCCATGCGTGATTTTGTCCAATAGACCAATAATGCCTTTGGGTAAAAACAAGGTGACGATCACAAACAACCCGCCCAAAATCAATAGCCAAGCTTCGGGATACGCCACGGTAAAGTAAGTTTTCACCGCATTGACCACACCTGCGCCCAATATCGCCCCAATCAGCGTGCCGCGTCCACCTGTGGCGACCCAGACCGCCATTTCAATCGAGTTGACAGGGTTCATCTCACTGGGATTGATAATGCCCACTTGTGGCACATACAACGCGCCAGCAATCCCTGCGATAATCGCCGATAACACCCATGCAGATAGTTTGTACCATAGGGTACGGTAGCCGAGGTATTGCAAACGGTTTTCGCTATCACGCACGGCGCCCAGTACGCGACCATACGGCTTGTGCATCAAATAACGCAAGCCCAGGTAGGCAAGCATCAGCACGAATGCTGTGGCAAAACATAGCAATGTGCGCGTCATGGGAGCAGCGATGTCCATGCCCAAGATGGTTTTAAACCCGGTAAAACCGTTGTTACCGCCAAACCCAGTTTCGTTACGGAAAAATAAGAGTGACGCGGCAAACACCATGGCTTGGGTGATAATCGAGAAATACACGTCTTTGATTTTTGAGCGAAAGGCAAAAAACCCAAATATAAAAGCCACCACTGCCGGCACTAGCACCACCAATATCGCCGCCCAAGCAAAGTTGTCTGTACCTGCCCAAAACCAAGGCATTTTATCCCAGCTTAAAAACCGCATAAACTCGGGCAAGCTGTTGCCTGATGCTTGGCGCATCAGATACATACCCATCGCATATCCACCAAGGGCAAAGTACAAGCCATGTCCAAGGCTCAAAATCCCCGCATATCCCCATACCAAGTCCAGTGCCAAAGCAACCATCGCCAGACACATGATTTTGCCAATCAAAGTGACCCAATAAGCGGATAAATGCAGCGCCGAATCGGCAGGTAGCAAATGCAACCAAGGCAACACCATCAACACCGCAAAACAGCCCATAATTGCCAAGCGACTCACTGGTTTATCTGCAAATAATTGTAAAATACGCATTCTTTCACTCTCCAATGATTACTCGACAAAGCGACCTTTAAGGGCAAACAGACCTTGTGGGCGTTTTTGGATAAATAGCACCACCAGCACCAACAAAATGATTTTGGCAATCACCGCACCCATGCCAATCTCAAGCACCGTGCCACTCACGCCTAGACCTAGGGCTGCCAGTACTGCCCCCCAAATTTGACCGACACCGCCGACCACCACCACCAAGAAAGCATCGATGATGTAGTTTTGCCCCAAATCAGGACTGACGTTGCCCACTTGTGCCAAAGCGCAGCCTGCCAAACCTGCCAAGCCAGAGCCAAGCCCAAACGCCAACATATCGACACGCGCCGAGCGAATACCCACCGCGCGCGCCATTTGCCGGTTTTGGGTCACAGCACGTACAAACAGACCAAAGCGGGTGTATTTGAGTAAAAACACCAGTAACAACAATACGATAATGGTAAAACCAATAATAGCAATACGGTTGTATGGCAACATCAAGCTTGGGGTCAAGGCGACAGCACCGCTTAGCCATGAAATATTGGAGACTTCGACGTTTTGTGCCCCAAAAATCATGCGAACTAACTGCATCAGAATCAAACTCACCCCAAACGTGGCAAGCAAGGTTTCTAGCTGTCTGCCATATAACGGACGTATCACCACCCGCTCAATAATCATGCCAATGACGGCGCTCACCAAAAACGCCAGCGGAATCGCCGCAAGCATGTACCAATCGACATAGCCTGCCAAATGGCTCTTAAAAAAACTTTGCACCACATAGGTGGTATAGGCACCAATCATAATGAGCTCACCATGCGCCATGTTAATGACACCCAATAGACCGTAAGTAATGGCAAGTCCCAATGCCGCCAACAACAAAATACTGGCGGTGCTAAAGCCAGAAAACACGTGTCCTGCCCACTCACTGGCTTTGATACGCGATTTGACTTTGTCTTGGGTTGTTTGTAAGGCTTGTTTGAGCTCGGGTGAATGATTAGTTTGTTTTGCCATCGCTTCGATATCGGCTAACACATCGGGACTGTTACTGGATGCCAAGGTTTTTAATGCCGCAATCTGGGTCATCTCATCGCCTGATTGTAAATCCATACGCGCTTGCAGTTGCGCCAATGCTGCTTTTACCGTACTGTCTTTTTCATTGGCATAAATATCGGCAACGGTTTTTTTATCGAGTGTGGCGATATTGTCGGCTAGGATATCCACCGCTTTAAGGCGCTCGCTGGCATCGTCGGATTTGAGTTTGGCTTTGGTTTGCCCTAAGGTCAACGCCGAACGCAGCGCGTTATTGAGTGTGACTTGGTTTAGGTCGCTTGGCCAATTGCTTACCAAAGTATGCGCAGGATAACTGTAGAGTTGGTCGGTATTTTCTAGGGTATAGACATTGCCGGCATCATCACGGTACAGCTCGTCTTTGTTAATCAGCTCGACCAGCTTGTCATAGGATTGGCTGGTGCCTGTCCAGTTGTTGAGCATGGCTTGACGCCCTGCAAAATCGGCGGCTACGAATTTTTGAATATCATCGCCTGCGCTGGCTGTCGTGCTTGTGGCTGCCGTGCTTGTGGCTGCGGTAGTTGGGGCTGCTGTGGCTGCTGTAGGGGTCATCGTAGTTGCCGAAGCGGTAGTTGCCTGTGCATTACTCAAGCTTGGCAACGCAATGCCCATCGTGGTCGCTAGCGACATGCCGAGCACAATTTTTTTACTTTTTTGCAAAAACTGCCCGAGAGAATGATTACCATTGAGCATGAGGGTCGCTCCTTAGTTTGTATGATTAGTCTTTATGATTAGTCCATCTGTTTGGTGGTGTGACGGATTAATGTTTAAATCAATAAAAGGTGAAATCGTAAAATTTTGGCAAAAAAATAAGCCATACCAGCTGGGGTATTGATGCGCGGTATGGCTGTCACAACATCGATTGTTAACTTCATTCAAGCTGATTTGAAAGGCTTATTTCGGCATACTTACTTTGGGATACTTATTTTGGGATATAAGGACTCCAAGGTTCAGCTTTAATGGCATCTTTGCTTTTGTAAACCACATCAAACTGACCATCGGCACGGATTTGCCCAATCATCACAGGTTTGTGTAAGTGGTGATTTTCGGCATCCATGGTTAGCGTGTAGCCCGATGGCGCGGCAAAGCTTTGACCTGCCATGGCAGCACGGACTTTATCCACGTCGGTGGAGCCCGCTTTTTCAACCGCTTGTTTCCACATATTGATACCCACATAGGTGGCTTCCATTGGGTCATTGGTCACTACTTTATCGGCATTTGGCAGTTTGTGGTCAATGGCGTATTTTTTATAAGCATTCACAAACTTGATGTTTACAGGGTTTTTGACCGATTGAAAGTAGTTCCATGCTGCCAAGTGTCCGACTAATGGGGTGGTGTCGATACCACGAAGTTCTTCTTCGCCCACAGAGAACGCCATCACAGGAATATCCGCCGCTTTGATGCCTTGGTTACCAAGCTCACGATAGAAGGGGACGTTTGAGTCACCATTGATGGTGGAGATAACTGCGGTCTTTTTACCCGCTGAGAATTTTTTGATATTACCCACGATGGTTTGGTAGTTGTTAAAGCCAAATGGGGTATATTCTTCCATGATGTCGCTATCTGCCACGCCTTTAGACTTTAAGAACGCCCGTAAAATCTTATTGGTGGTACGGGGGTACACATAGTCAGTACCCAATAGCACAAAGCGTTTGGCACCGCCGCCTTCTGGTGACATCAAGTATTCAACCGCAGGAAGGGCTTGTTGGTTGGGCGCGGCGCCCGTATAAAAAATGTTTTTGGACTGCTCTTGTCCTTCATACTGCACAGGGTAGAACAATAAGCCGTTTAATTCTTCAACCACAGGCAACACGGACTTACGAGAAACCGATGTCCAGCAACCAAAGATAACCGCGACTTTGTCTTGTGTCAGCAGCTGGCGCGCTTTTTCGGCGAACAATGGCCAGTCTGAGGCAGGGTCAACAACCACAGGCTCAAGTTTTTTGCCCATCACCCCACCTTTGGCATTGATTTCGTCAATCGCCATCAATGCGGTGTTTTTGAGCGATGTTTCAGAGATTGCCATGGTCCCTGAGAGTGAATGCAAGATACCCACTTTGATGGTATCACCATTGCTAGGGGCAGGCGCACTACCGGTGGCAGCGGTGGTTGACGTGCCACTGGCTGGTTTGGCATCACTTGATGATTGCGGTTTTGAACAACCTGTCAACATCATACTGCCCGTTACCGCTAGGGCAACCAAGGATCTGCCAAATGCACGACGGCTTAATTGACGCTCAGTCGTGGTTAGCTCGGTGGTTTTTTTGTCTAACATGTGTCACTCCTAAAATAGATGGATTGCCGTTTTAAGGTAGAGCGTAACGGATAGGCTTTGGCTATCGGTTGCTGGTTGTCTTAACTGACAATAATGACAATTCAATTAGTGTGCCAATCTGCCTGTTAAAAGCTATTTTTGAAAATTTTATCAATTAAATCAAAAGGTTGAATTGGTATAGTTAAAAAAATTTATTTTAAACAATCGCCCATTGGCTAAATGCTGCTACTAGGTAAAAAATGGATAAACTTTGGCAACCTTAGCGATTTCACCAATCTGATGAACTCGGGGTATTTTTTGCACTATTACCATTCCTATGGCATTGCTCTAGCACTCACCTAGCATTGCTCTAGCATTGACTGACGCTAAACAACGCTTTATCGCCAGTGTCTTTATGACATTACCCAATTTGTTGCATAAAAAAAGTGCAAGCCAGATAGCTTGCACCTTTTATCAAAAATGTTGTTAACCCCTAGTTAATCCCTAGTTAGCCAATACCAGTGCCATACCCAATGCCGCCATGATTGAAGGTAGCCAAGACAGCTTGGGATGCGCCTGGGCTTGTGATTTTACCCAATTCATCACCGCTGCACCCACAGCAAACAAGGCGGACATCGCGGTTATCATGCCTAAGCCAAACCCTTGACTCACGCTACTGACTGGCATCTCCACGGCATGCGCCATGCCATGAAATAGCGTCAAACCAAATAAGCTAATCGCCATCATAAGTGAAAAGCTTTTTTGATTGGCTTGTGCTATCTTGGTGCGCTGCGCCAAAACTGCGACCGCTGTCAACACCACCGATAGCAAAATCGCACCTTCGATAATCGATGAGCCAATCGCCACATGAGATAGTTGCACTACAGCAAAGCCTAACAGTAAGCTCGTCACCAATAAGCCTAAACCCAGTTTTTGCTGACGGGCAAACACCATGCCCATGCCAACTGCAAGCACCACGTGGTCAAGACCTGAGATAGGGTGCATGAGCCCTGCGGTGATGGCAGCCATTAAATCTACCGAACTTGCACCTGCATGATGGGTTAAACCATGACCGACATGCGCCACTGCCACACTTGAAAGGCTAACAAGCGCGGTTGCCAACGCCGTTTTTTGGGTTGTTTTTTGGGTTAAAGTTTTCATTATGTCTCCTTGATTTTATCGCATTTTTTACATATTTTCGCTTGAGCTTGGTAAATGTTGGACAGGCTGTGACGGAATCTCTAGCGCTCTTAGCATGCCCTGTTGTTGGATAAATTTGATAATGTCATCCAAACCGTCTTGAGTTTTCATGTTGCTAAACACAAACGGCTTATCGCCGCGCATTTTTTTGGCGTCTTTATCCATAATCGACAAATCCGCGCCCACGAGTGGCGCAAGGTCGGTTTTATTGATAATCAGCAAATCTGATTTGGTAATCCCGGGTCCACCTTTGCGGGGGATTTTGTCGCCTGCACTCACATCAATCACATAAATGGTCAAATCCGACAACTCTGGGCTAAAGGTCGCCGCCAAGTTATCACCGCCCGATTCAATGATAATCAGCTCAAGACCGTCAAAGCGATTTTGCAAGGTGGCCACGGCATTAAGATTAATCGACGCATCTTCACGAATCGCTGTGTGCGGACAGCCGCCCGTTTCCACGCCGATAATCCGCTCAGCGGGCATGGCATCGTGGCGGGTCAAAAACTCCGAATCTTCTTTGGTATAAATATCGTTGGTAATCACCGCCATGTTGTACACATCTTTGAGACGGCGACACAGACTTAAAGTCAAAGCGGTTTTGCCAGAGCCAACAGGCCCGCCAATACCAAGTCGTAACGGGGATAAGCGAGGCTCTTGGGTTGGGTTTTTTTGGGTAAAGCCAGTCATGGGATTTCCTTGTGAGTGATATTAAAGACAGGGGTTTAGGAACAGGGGTTTTAGGAACGAAACAGACGACTGTATTGTTGTTCATGATGACAGGATAATTCTGCCAACGACGGTACAGATGCTGATAGTTGCAAGTGGTTGATTAAAATTAGTAATGTTTGGGCATGCTGCTGTGCTTGTAAAAATTGTGGCGCAATGTTTTGTAGCTTAGCCACAACCGCTTGCCGATGATGGATGGCTGTTAATGCCGTTTTGACTTTGCTGGCTTGCGTTTGGCAAAGCTTGGCAATCGGTTCATCCATCGCTTGCCCCAGTTGCCAAATAATTCGTTGCCCTGCCATTTGTCCCAGCGGTAAGGTTTTGACAATCGCCAAGGTCAGATTTTCCATTTGAGCAAACGCATAGGTCGTCAGGCTATCGGCTATCGGCAGTTGCCAAAAATACGCCAAGCGAGCGAATAACGGTAAATAGCCTTGCGCTATCCAATCTTGTGGCATCGCAAGGTCGAGCACGCCATCGAGCCAGGCACAAAATGCCTGCGCCAATTGTTGACTCTCTAATAAAAACTCATGGCTATCACGGCTTGCCCCATAAAAATTGGCTAGACTATCCACCAAGCTGTGGTGATTTTTTTGCGCTGATAGCTGCATCATACTTGCCATCAGCGGCAATTCAAAATTGAGTAAGACCTCTTGTTGATACGCTTGCAAAAACGCCAAACTACTGGCTTCATCATGGATAAAGCCTTGCTCAATGGCAGACTCCACGCCTTGGGAATAGGTATAACTACCAATCGGCAAATTGCTCGACGCCAGCATCATCAGCTTAAGCAATTGTTGGGGCGGCGCCTTCTGCGTAAGGTGCGACGTTGTTGTCATCGTTTTCATGAAAAAAACGTGGCTTTGGTTAAATCGCCGACGATTGTGCTTTGCGTGTCGGCATGGCTTAACCGATTATCATGCCCATGTGAATGCCCGCCATGCCCATACGCCCCTGTTTCGGGTTCAAAAGCATGTTCCACTTCGCTTACCGTCAACCCCAACTTCACCAGCATATCGGCAAGCACATAATCGGGCTCAAAGTATAAGGCATACTGCGCTTGACCCTGCTCAACGAGCATCAGTGGTACATGACGGTTGCCCAAATGATACGCCCCGCGCATCAGTTCAAAGGCATTGTCGGCGGTGACTTTGGTGAGGGTTTGCGGTTTGGCAAAAATTTGTATCATGTCGCCTGACTCGTTTTGTACTACATCACCATCTTTGAGCGTACCTGTGCGTGGCAGGTCGATACCGACCGCTTCACCATTTTGCAGGGTGGCACGAAAGCGTGACCGCTGGCGTGTGTCAAAGTCTATTTGTAGATAATTTCCTTTTTCTTTTTGATGCTTTAATTTTTCAATCTGATTTTGGGTTAAATCTGATGGATTGATTCGCTTGTTATAAATTTTCATTGTTACTCTTTTCTAATTTCTCTAGATATTCAGAAATGTTGCCATTCCAACCACATTTTTGACAACGACCATTTTTTAATTCATGCACGCACTTTTCATACCCATAAAGTTGATGTGAACAGTTAGGACATAAATTTGACATCGGTGAAACTTGTTCAAAAAATTCACTACCGCATTCATCGCAAGTTTTGATAGTTATATTTTGTTTTACCATACATTTAATGCCTAACTTTGCATTGGGAATATGCGATACACCCCTACATTCAAATGGTTAAAATAGAAAATACCGCTGTGCCATTGGTAACACAGCCGACGGCTCGCAAGTGAGAAGCTCACCGTCAGCACGTACTTCATAGGTTTCTGGGTTGATCGACATCTCGGGGCAATAGCTATTAAACCGCATATCTTTTTTGCGAATGTTCCGAATACCCTGCACAGGGCGAATCACTTTTTGCAAGCCGAGCTTGTGTTGGATGTTATTATCAAAGGCGATTTTGGATACAAAGGTGATACTGGTTTGGTGTATGGCTTTACCAAGGCTTGCGAACATCGGACGATAATGCACCGGCTGCGGGGTTGGAATGGAGGCATTGATATCACCCATCGGGTAAGCGGCGATGCTACCACCTTTTAAAATCGTGTCAGGTTTGACCCCAAAGAATTTGGGCGACCATAGCACCAAATCCGCCCATTTACCGACTTCTACCGAACCGACTTCCTCAGCAATACCGTGAGTAATGGCAGGATTAATGGTGTATTTGGCGATATAGCGTTTGATGCGAAAATTGTCATTTTCTGTCACTGTATCTTCGGCCACTGTATCTTCTGTCACTGGGTCGATGTCATGAAGCTCAATATTAGACACATTTTGGCTCAATTTATCGGGTGCTAAAAATCCGCGTTGGCGCTTCATTTTATCCGCCGTTTGCCAAGTGCGGATAATCACCTCGCCCACCCGTCCCATCGCTTGCGAGTCGCTACTCATCATCGAGATTGCCCCCAAATCGTGCAAAATATCTTCAGCGGCGATGGTTTCTTGGCGGATACGGCTCTCAGCAAAGGCGATATCTTCGGCAATCGCGGGGCTCAAATGGTGACAGACCATCAGCATGTCGAGATGCTCATCGATGGTGTTGATGGTAAACGGACGCGTGGGGTTGGTCGAAGACGGCAAAACATGTGGCTCGCCAATCGCCCGCAAAATATCAGGGGCGTGCCCGCCGCCTGCGCCTTCGGTGTGAAAGGTGTGGATACAGCGGTCTTTAAAGGCATTTAGCGTGCTTTCTAGATAGCCACTTTCGTTGAGCGTATCGGTATGAATCGCCACTTGCACATCATACTCTTCGGCAACGCTCAAGCAGTTATCAATCGCTTGCGGCGTGGTGCCCCAGTCTTCATGCAGTTTTAGCCCGACCACGCCCGCTTCGATTTGCTCGACAATCGGCTGCGGCAAACTGACATTGCCTTTGCCCAGTAGCCCAATGTTCATGGGCATGTCATCAAGGGCTTTGAGCATGGTTTCGATATGGTATTTGCCGTTGGTGCAGGTGGTGGCAAGTGTGCCTTGGGCAGGTCCTGAACCACCGCCAATCATGGTCGTCACTCCAGACATCAAGGCAACTTCCGCCTGCTGCGGCGCGATAAAGTGAATATGGGTGTCAATCCCGCCCGCGGTCAAAATTTTGCCTTCACCTGCAATAATCTCGGTGCTTGCGCCAATGGCGATGGTGACATTGGATTGAATATCGGGGTTGCCCGCTTTGCCAATCGCCCAAATTCGGCTATCTTTTATCGCTACATCGGCTTTATAAATCCCGGTATAATCCAAAATAAGCGCGTTGGTAATCACGGTGTCAGCCACTTCGGCAAACGGGCGCTGCCCTTGCCCCATGCCGTCACGAATCACTTTGCCACCGCCAAATTTGACCTCTTCACCATAGCTGGTAAAGTCTTTTTCCACTTCGAGCCACAGCTCGGTATCAGCAAGACGCAGTTTATCGCCCACGGTTAAGCCAAAATGCTCGGCATACATTTGACGGGGTACGGATTTTTGTGATTTTGCTAAACTTGCGGTATCCACAGATGTGGCAGCTTGCCCCATCACTCGCCCAGCAAACCCAAAAATCGCCTTATTGCCACCAAACTCGACCAGTTCAACTGTTCGCGCTTGCCCTGGCTCAAAGCGCACTGCTGTACCCGATAAGATATTTAAGCGAAACCCAAGCGCCTTGTCACGGTCAAACGCCAGTGCGTCATTGGCTTCGGCAAAATGATAGTGAGAGCCGATTTGAATCGGTCTGTCGCCGGTATTTTTGACCAAAATAGTTTGGACGGCTCGCCCTTCATTAAGGATAATGGCTTGGTCTTTTAGCTTATATTCGCCAACTTTCATGGTTTACCCCTTATACTGTTTAAATTACACAATCGGTTGGTGAATGGTCACCAGTTTGGTACCATCGGGAAAGGTGGCTTCTACTTGTACATCGTCAATCATCTCAGCGATGCCCTCCATCACATCCTCACCCGTTAGCCACGTGGTGCCTTCGCCCATCAACTGTGCCACTGTTTTGCCCTCTCTTGCCCCTTCGAGTACCAACATACTGATATAGGCTATTGCTTCTGGATAGTTAAGTTTTAAGCCACGTTGTTTACGGCGCTCGGCGACCAGTCCTGCGGTAAAAATGAGTAATTTATCTTTTTCGGCGGGGGTTAAATGCATGGGTTACTCCAATTATTTTTTTAGTGTTAAAAATTAGACCTTCACTGCCACTAGGTTGCCCAAATTCGGGGCAAATGATTGGCTTGTTGCCACATTAAAGTGCGAATTTCACCGCGGACTGCACCAAAACTGTCAAAACATTGGCGGACATCATCACCCAAATAGCGAATAATCATCACCTCCCCTGTTTGGGTGCAAGAGACAGGTAAGCTATGGTGGTCGATAAATAAACGTAATTGCTTGACCCATTCAATGAGGTGTTTTTGGGCATCAACACTTGGCACAACCCATAAGCTAGCAAAGACGCTATGGTTATTTAGCCCCACGGCTGAGCCAAACCAATCGTGTTCGGCGCAGTGATGTAAGGTATCAGCAAGCAGCAATTTGGGCTGCTCATCCACGCGCCAAAATAGATTTGATAAGCGCATCTCGCCTGTACTGTAGCGCTCGCCATGATGCTCTCGACCTAACAGGTTGATTTCCCAAGCGATAATACTGGCAGCTGGGCTGATAAAAAACTGATTGGTGGCATGGGCAAAACTTGCGTTATAAAAACAGTTTTCTTGCGGTAGCCATTCAAAACGGCTGTCATCTTGCAGGTAAACCGTGACATTTTGCACAGCGCAACTATTTGAATTTTCTTGGGTTTCTTGGTTTTTTTGAGTTTTTTTGACTGATGGGCTATCATCGGTTTGCTTGTTAGCGGTATAACTTGGTAAATTACCGTACCATTTGTTTGCCCCGGGCGTGGTAATCACGGCGTGGGCGTGATGTTTTACGCCAATATCAATATCGAGTTTATCGCCTAAGGCGATGCCCGCGGGTGGATACAGCATGATGACATGACAAATACCTTGCTGTTCACCGCTTTCAGGATACAAGGCTTTTTGTACCCGCAAGGCGCCTTGGTGATGGCGTTGTACCAAATTGGTGCGCGGATGCTCACCCGCATGTTGGGTGTCAAAAGCTAAGGTAAGGACTGAGTGCCAAGCCATATCTATCTAACTATATGAAAAATATATGCTTTTATAGAATGCAAGGGCTGTGCCACATTGCGGCAGTGAGCATTGATACCAATATGGTGAGGCCCAAATCAGGGATGTTTACACGGTTTGGGCTGTTATTAGACTTGAGTATCGACTTCTGTCAGTTGCCGATGCCGCTGCATGGGCAATTTGATAGAGTTTAGGAGGGTGGCTAAAAGGATTAATACCATCCCTGAGTACTGCATGCCATTGAGCGATTGGTGCAGTAATACGATCGACAATACAATCGCGGTAAACGGTTCAAACACGGTGAATACCGAGGCTTTAGTCGCAGGGAGTTTGTGCAGGGCTGACATATACAAGAAAAACGGAATCAAGGTACCCACTAGGCTGAGCCCCATTACCCACAACCAAGTGATAGCAGGCATGCTGAGCGCTTTGGCATAAGTTTGATAGGTCATCGGTAGGAATAATAAAGCTATCGCACTAATCACCACTGAGCTAAAAAACACCAAGGTCGGTGGATAGTGTTTGTGTAAGGCTTTTTTTCCTAAAATGCCATACAGTGAATAGCACACCCCAGACAATAGACCAAACACAATCCCCCAACTCAATGTAAAGTTCTCACTCAGCGTTGTCAGTGCCACGCCCAATACCGCGATGCAAGCTAAGGTAAATGATTTTTTTGTTATCGGTTCTTTTAATAAAAAAAATGCCAATACCAAACTAAAAATCGGCGCCGTATATAGTAGCGATACGGCAATGCCCGCGCCCACAAAATTGACCGCGATAAAATAGCAAACCGTCATGCCTAGCACGCCAATCAACGATTGCAGGCTCAACTGTAATATCTCGCCAACTGACAACTGCCTAATAGACGTCCACAACGATGGCAATAACATCAGTAGCATCATAGCAGCCGTCACCACTCTTAAAATGGCAATTTGCACACTATCAAAACCCAGTTGATGTAGATAGGTAGTAAAGATACCCAGCGTGCCCCAACAGATAGCCGCCACAATGACTTGCAAGCCACCCATCGTCGCATGATTGCGCGTGTTAGGGAATTGGTTGGTAGCGAAAGCGGGTTTACGAGTCACTGGCAATTCCTAAAAAATGGGGGATAAAAAAAGTGATTCTAGCAAACAAGGTTGGCTAAAACCACTTTGGAAAAAAACTTAAATTAACTTCATGGGGTTATTGATAACCGTGGTTAATCAATTATTTTTCTAACGTCTTTTTAACTTTTTTCTAACATAGACACACTATCGGATTTTTTATACATCACCGTTGCTACCAGCGCGATTACGCTTGCTATCACCAATAACCAAGCTGGCGCGATTTGACTGCCTGTTTTGCTCATTAACCAAGTTGCCATCAAGGGGGTTGTGCCGCCGAGTAGGGCATTGGCTGAGTTAAAGGTGAAAGCAAAACCTGAATAACGCACCTCGACTGGGAAAATCTCACTTAAAAATGCCGGTAGTGTGCCGTCATTGACGGATAATAAGAGCGAGAACACCAGTTGAATCAACACAATCGTTAAAAACCCACCCAGGCTTAGCATATGAAACAAAGGCACTGTCAACGCGATAAACAACACAGATGCGATAATCAGCATGGTTTTGCGACCGTATTTGTCTGAAAGTTTACCCATGGTGAAAATCATACCGATATAAGCGACTAATGAAATGGAGGCAGCTAGCAGCGACTGCGTTTCATTGATGTGCATTTGGGTGGATAAATAAGTCGGCATATAGCTTAGGATTAAGTAAAAAGCCACCGCATTCAAACTACATAACATAAACGCAATGCACAAGGTTTTTTTATGGTTGGCAAACAAATTTTTGATTGGCACTGGTTTTTCAATGGTGCTTTCTTCAAACGCCTTAAAAGCCGGGGTTTTTTCAAGATTCAACCGCATATATCGACCTACCAAGCCCAGTGGTGCAGCCAATAAAAATGGAATACGCCACCCCCAAGTTTGTACAAAGTCAGCATCCATAAAGGCGGTCATAGCTGCCGCAATCAGTGAGCCCAGTAATAGACCGGTGGCTGTACTGGCAGGTACGATACTGGTATAAAACCCTTTTTTGTCGGGCGGCGCGTACTCTGCCATAAATGCTGATGCCCCTGCATACTCTCCCGAAGCTGAAAAACCTTGAATCATGCGCAACAATAACAACAACACAGGCGCTAAGATACCCACGGTGGCATAACTTGGCAACAATCCGATTAAGAAAGTGGCACCTGACATAATCAAAATCGACCAAGATAAAGCCGCTTTTCGACCGTATTTATCGCCAATATGTCCCCAAAAAATACCCCCAAACGGACGGACAATAAAGGATAGCGCAAAAATTGCATAAGTTGACATCAATGCGACGGTTGCATCGGTTTTAGCAAAAAATACGCTAGCGATGACAGTGGCAAAATAGCCATACGATGCGTAATCAAACCACTCGACAAAGTTACCAATAAAACTGGCTTTGGCGGCTTTTTTGAGTAACACAGGATCTTTAACATACGGCTCTGCAGCTGGTTGTTGCATTGCTACAGCAGTGGGTGAAAGTGCAAAAGTTGTCATTTAGTTTCCCCTTGGTTGGTAGTAAATCATGCTAAAGTAAGCTAACTAATAATGTTATGCGCAGGACCATAGGCGAAGCCTGTGATATTGTCAGCGCCTGTTTCAGTTAAAACCAAAATATCATGTTCACGATAACCGCCTGCCCCTGCCATACCTTCTGGAATCATAATCATCGGTTCCATTGAGATGACCATATTTGGCTCAAGTACCGTATCAATGTCTTCACGCAGTTCTAACCCTGCTTCACGGCCATAATAGTGTGACAACACGCCAAATGAGTGCCCATACCCAAAGGTGCGGCGGTCTAAAATGCCATATTCGGCAAAGATTTTGTTGAGCTCCAAAGCGATATCACAGCAACGAACGCCAGGTTTGATGAGTTTTATGCCTTCTTCATGCACTTTGCAGTTAATTTCCCAATAGTTGAGCGTTGCCGCATCAGGTTCACCAAAATACAGCGTACGCTCCAGCGCCACATAGTAGCCTGCAATCATCGAAAAGCAGTTTAAGCTTAAAATATCATTGCGCTGCACTTTGCGATTGGTCACAGGATTGTGCGCGCCATCGGTGTTGATACCTGATTGAAACCACGTCCAAGTATCCATGAGCTCAACATGCTCAAAGCGTTTCCCGATTTCTCGTACCATCGCTTGTGTAGAGGCTAACGCTACCTCATACTCAGGAACCCCTTCATGCACGGCGTTGACGAGCGCTGCACCACCAATGTCACAAACCCGTGCACCTTGCTTGATAAGGGCGATTTCCTCGGCTGATTTCACCATTCGCATTTTCATGCAAGCTTGGCTGATATCGACAAATTCGACATTGGGCAAGGCGTCTTGTAGTTTTTTCAAACGTTCGATGGGTAAGTGGTCGTATTCAATCCCCACTCTGCCTTTATTTTTGATTTGACTTGCCACGGCTTTAAAGTAGTTATCACGTTGCCAGTCGGTATAGACGATATTGTCATCGCCCATGGTACGTCGCCAAGGCTGTCCACCGTCGATATTGGCGGAGATAGTCACTACTTTATCTTGGTCGATGACCAAACCATAGAAGCGTCCAAATGAGCAATATAAGAAGTCTGCATAGTAGTTGATATTGTGATAGGAGGTGAATAACACGCTATCAATGTCGCTTTTTGCCATATAGGCTTTAAGCTTTTGTTGGCGGTTTTGGTATTCTTGGGCGCTAAAAGTCGGCTTGACCTTCTCGCCATTTCTGATTTGGATTAAGCTTGGCATGCTAAGTGCAGTATTCAGGCTACCCGCTTTATTTAGCATATGTTCAACTGACTGATTCATTGTTTGCGCCTCACGAGGTTTAGGTTGATGTTAAGAAGTTCTTTGCTCTCCACATCCCTCATCATACGCAAATTTAAAAATTCAGTTTTTCATAAGACGACATTTTTTTGACTAATTACGACAACACGGCTTGTCCATTCATACTCTATTTATGACAGCGAATATTAAAAAAATTGGTTTTTTATTGATTGATGGCTTTACCATGATGGCTTTTAGCAATGTCATCGAGCCGTTACGAATGGCAAACTATGTCAGTAGTCAGCCGGTATATAGCTGGATTATTAGTGGTTTTGCAGGGCATCAGACCAGTGCCAGTAATGGGGTACAAGTCGCTCATACCGCTGAAATCAAACATCTATTTGATTGTGAACTCGTGTTTATCTGCGGGGGATATGAAGCCGAAAATTTAATGACAGACGCACTAAAGGGGATTGTGGAGCGTTTAGCCGTTCGGGATATTGCGTTAGGGGGGCTTTGTACAGGGGCAATAGCGCTTGCGAATGCAGGATTGTTAGCCAATCAATCAGCCTCGCTGCATTGGGAAAATGTTACGCTGGCTCAGGAACAATTTGGCAATGTAAAATTCTTAAACCATATTTTTACCATTGGTAATCGGCTCTATACCTGCTCTGGCGGGGTATGTGCGCTTGATATGACCCTGCACATCATCAAACAGCACTTTGGGCGAGAAATTGTTGAAAAAATTCAAGACATGTTTGTCATCACCACTATCCGAGAGCCGGCGAGCATCCAACATTTACCCAAACCAAAGAGCCTCAGTCATAGCTACGCCCATGTCATCGATGCTATCACGTTAATGAAAACCAATATCGAAGAACCGCTCACGCTAGCGGACATTGCTAAATACGTCGGCATCTCTGAAAGACAACTACAGCGGCAGTTTGCCAAACAACTAGGGGTCTCACCCCAACAGTATTATCTTAATTTACGATTAGAGCATGCTAAAAACCTACTCCAACATACCACCATGCCAGTGACCACCATTTCAATGGCGACGGGCTTTTTTAATCTGGCATCTTTTTCCAGAGCCTTTCAACGGCAGGTTAATATGTCAGCCAGTGATTTTCGAAAAACGCTGTAAGGGTGAATCCAAGCGTAGCTTTAGGCTGACCCAAAGACCACCGACAGCCAGCGTAACCACTCACACAACTAACGGCAACTATGCGCAGTATTTCAAGCGGGTGAGCGCTTTTTATGTCATGCTTTTTTTTATGTCATGCTTTTATGTTACTATAACGCGTCAGATTGACACAAAAATCTATGCCTTTATCTAAGTCCTATCATTAAAAATTTCAGGCGGCTATAGACCGCAAAAAAACCGTATGCCCATGCCAAACTCTATTAACACCCTTGCCGATTTACTGCATAAATTTAATAGCCAGACTATCAGTCGTAGCCTTGAATATGTCAGCAGAATCGACCTAGGCAGCCTTCAGCGCAGCGAAACCGCCCAAACCACGCAACTGCAAGCGGATATTAAAGGCACCAAAAAATACCACACCCGTATTGCTTTTCACAAAGCAAGCCAGCGTATCATCCAAAGTGACTGTAGTTGTCCTGTGGGCAGTTTTTGCAAGCACGGTGCGGCATTGGCACGTTTATTACAAGCGCAAGAAAAGCAAACCCGCGATGCTAGTAGCAAGCGACTATCCAGCGATCAGCAATTTATCCAAGAGTTACTACAACAAATCACTGAACTGCCCAATTCATCGGATTATCACGCCCTAAAAGAGGCGTTAACCAATAACTTAAACGCACCCAACTCTAACCATCTTACTGTTAGCAAACGCCATGATGAAGCCAGTCTTTGGCTCAAAAACTTACGGCAAGAGTTGACGCAATTGGCTAAAACCCAAAAAAACCCCAGCGCCACTAGCGAGCCCTCGCCTTTTGTCTATCTAATCGAACATAAATTTGGTCAATTACAGCTTGAGCTTATCAAAGTTCGCCGTATCAAATCAGGCGAAATCCGTGAGGCTAAAACCTATACACAGTACAGCAATCTTTATTACAGCTACTCAATTCCTATTACTACCAAAGCCTTATTCACCCAGATTTATAACCACGTCAAAGACCAAGACCGTGCAGCTTTTGCACAGCATAGTATGATAGCGAACGAACTACCGCTAAACTTATTACAGCAGCTTATCAACGATAAAATTTTGTATGATAAAGCCCACTGGGATAAGGATTGGCGAGAAGCGCAATTTCACCCTATCACTTGGACGGATGATGTTTTAACCCTAGAAATCCAGTGGCAACAAAATAGACAACAACAGGGTGAAAAACTTGAGTTTGGCTTATTAGACAGCGAACAACATCGTTATGGTTTTGGGCAAACCGAAAATTTTGACGTGCTATTTACCCAACCTTTGACCTTTATAGACCGAGTAAAAAGCCAAATCGGCTTGGTCAATAGCGATACCATTGGCGATATGCCCAATGACGTCTTATACCGATTGCTGACCATGCCTGTGATTCCCAAAGCCATGGCAAATGACGTAGCAGAGGTTTTATCCAGTCATCAAATGACGCAAAAACTGCCCAAACCTAAAAACCTGCAACCGATTGAAAAAATCTATGGGACGCCACAGCCAATCATTCGCTTTGGTCATATTGATACGCACCAATTGCCCTACAATATGCGACGAGACTACTGGCAACAGCAATGGATAGACAAACAATATGTCAAAGCCGAGCTTAGCTTTGCCTATGAAACCGGTGAAATCTCTGCCCGAATGGACGCTGAAATCCCATTTTTTACTACCCAAAAAAATGGTCAACGTTATCAGCAATACCGAGATATTAAAGCGGAAAACAAAGCCATACGGGGGTTAAAAAAACAATGTAACACCTTTGAATGGCTCAAAGTCGGGTCAAGTGTCAGCCGACATCAAGCCACCATTGAGCACAATCAAGCCTTAAGTACCTTATTACCCATCGATAAATTCCGTGATATCGGTTGGCAAGTCGAGCATTTAGCTGATAGCCCAATTAACGCTGACCTTTCCCAAAACCTAGAATTGCTTGTTGAGCCTTTGACAGGCGAAAACGGTGATGATGGCAATCATTGGTTTGAAGTCGGAGCAACAATCAGTGATAGCGATGGGCATCGATATGATTTACTGAATATCGTGGCGTATTTGCTTGAGCAATATCCTTATCTGATGCACCCAGATATCGAGCAACTGTTTGACAAAGACCATCTATTTGCCATCAATGTCGGACAAGCTCATCCTGCATTGGCAGTGGCTTTTAAAGACATTTTACCGATTTTGCAAAATTTAACCCATCTGTTGTCACAAAATGAGCGAAAAATTGATAGATACGATGCTCAAGCTTTGTTTGACCTTGAACATACGCTCGGTATGGCATGGCAAATGCCCGAAAAACTTAAAACTTTTAGCGAAAAACTTAAAGCAGGTTATCAGTCCAGCTTGCCCACGCCACAAGGATTTATTGGGGAATTACGACCCTATCAGCAGCAAGGCTTGGCTTGGCTGCAATTTTTGGCACAGACTGAACATGGCGGTATATTAGCTGATGACATGGGGCTGGGCAAAACCGCCCAAACGCTGGCTCATATCCTCATGGAAAAACAAGCAGGGCAGTTGACCGAGCGACCTGTACTCATCGTTGCGCCCACGTCGCTGATGCACAACTGGCAAAAAGAAACCGAAAAATTCACCCCAGATTTATCGGTTTTGCTACTGCATGGGGCAAATCGTCATGATGATTTTGACAAAATCAAACAGCATGACATCGTACTCACTACCTATCCGCTGGTGGTGCGAGATAAAGAGATTTTAAAAAACCATCAATTTCACCAAATCATTCTTGACGAAGCGCAAAACATCAAAAATCCTCACAGCAAATCGGCGCAAGTGCTACGCTCGCTCACCGCCAAACATCGTCTGTGTTTGACAGGCACACCGATGGAAAATCATCTAGGCGAACTGTGGTCACTGTTTTATTTTCTGATGCCAGGGTTTTTGGGCAGTCAAGACGTGTTTAACAAACACTACCGCCATCCGATTGAGAAAAAAGGCGATAACCGAAAACGGGAACGACTGGTCAATCGAATCAAACCCTTCATGCTTCGACGTTTAAAAACCGACGTTGCCAAAGAACTACCGCCCAAAACCACCATCGAAGTCAATATTGACATGAATGACGAGCAGTCCAAGCTGTATGAAGCGGTGCGAGCCACCATGCAAGACAGTATCAAACAAATCATCGCCCAGCAAGGTTTTAAACGCAGTCAAATTCAGATTCTAGATGCCTTGCTCAAATTACGGCAAGTCTGTTGTCATCCTAGCTTGTTAAATTTAGATAGCTTGCCGAAGGGTAAAAGCGCGGTCAAATCCAAAGCCATGCACTCTGCCAAACTCGATTATCTGATAGAAACCGTCACCGATATGGTGGCTGAGGGACGGAAAGTTCTGATATTTTCTCAATTTACCAGTATGCTTGCCCTAATTGAGCAGCGACTGCACAGTGAAAACATCGGCTTTAGCAAACTCACAGGAAAAACCAAAAAACGTAGTGAGGCGATTGAGGCATTCCAATCGGGGCAAGTGCCTGTGTTTTTGATTAGCCTAAAAGCGGGCGGCGTGGGACTAAACTTGACCACCGCTGACACGGTGATTCATTATGACCCTTGGTGGAACCCTGCCGCCGAAGACCAAGCCTCTGATAGGGCATGGCGGATTGGGCAAGACAAACCTGTGTTTGTATATAAACTCATCACCAACCAAAGCATTGAAGAGAAAATCTTGACCATGCAAAAAAATAAAGCCGAACTTGCTCAATCTATCCTAAGCACTGACCATGAGGGCGACGTCAAACTGAGCGAAGAAGAATTGTTAGGGTTGTTTGACAAGTTTTTATGATATGTATTGATGGGCATGATTCATAGAATTGTAAACAGGTTCTTACTTAATTCATTTTTAAGTTTCTAAAAAAATATGATGATTAAGGCATTAAAATAACCAATAGAACTTTGACTTTATACAGATAATTGTTTAATTTGATAGAAAAAACATCATCAAATAAATTTGGATAATACATACGATAGTATAGGAGAGCCAAATGGCCATTTCACTCAATAAAGGCGGTAACTTATCGCTGTCAAAAACAGATCCAAGCTTAACACGGTTATTAATTGGTCTAGGTTGGGATGAGCGTGCCACATCAGGGGCAGAATTTGACTTAGATGCCAGCGTATTTTTGCTTAACAATATGGGCAAAGTACGCGGCGACCATGACTTTATTTTTTATAACCAACTAAAATCTGACAACGGTGCAGTCGAACATACCGGGGACAACCGCTCAGGGGTAGGTGACGGTGATGACGAAGTGATTAAAGTCAACCTGTCACAAGTACCAGCCGATATTGAAAAAATTGCTGTCACTGTGACCATCCACGATGCCCAAGCCCGTAATCAAAACTTTGGTCAAGTATCCAATGCCTTCATCCGTGTGGTCAATGAAGAAACAGGGGCAGAGGTAGTACGGTTTGACTTAGCAGAAGACTATTCCATCGAAACTGCCATGGTATTTGGCGAAGTCTACAAACACAATGGCGAATGGAAATTTCGTGCGGTGGGTCAAGGCTATGCAGGTGGCTTAGCAGCTATGTGCCAACAATATGGCGTAAATATCGGCTAAATCGGCTTTCAAGCAGCAATTTACCATTAAAATAATGATAAAAACTCATTAAATAAAGGATATGAAGATGGCGGTTAGTCTACAAAAAGGACAAAAAATCTCACTTGATAAAGAAGCAGGCACGGCACTGACTCGTATCAAAATGGGTCTAGGGTGGGATGTGGCATCCACCCCAAAATCCGGTGGCTTTTTGGGCAGTCTATTCGGTGGCGGCGGTAGTAATGATAGTATCGATTTGGATGCATCTTGCATCATGTTTGACGCGAGCAAACAGCCCATCGATGCAATTTGGTTTGGTCAACTGCAGTCAAAGGACGGTAGTATCGTTCATACAGGCGATAACCGCACAGGCGCAGGGGATGGCGATGATGAAGTTATCAATGTCGATTTATCTCGTATCCCTGCGCATGTACAGTCACTGGTATTTACTGTGAATAGCTTTACGGGTCAAACGTTTGAGAAAGTTGCGGGTGCGTTTTGTCGTATCGTTAATGCGGGCAATAATAGCGAAGTGGCTCGCTATAACTTATCAGCCCAAGGCAGTCATACCGCGCTGATTTTGGCAAAGATTTATCGCCACAATGGGGAATGGAAAATGCATGCCATTGGCGAAATTGCCAGTGGTCGTACCTTTCATGATTTGATGCCTGCCATTACACCACATGCCTAAATTTAAATTGTAGATAACGATACCCTATTTGCTGTCAATGGGGTATTTTTTTATTCGGATAATAAAAAAAATAAGGAAACACGATGCCAACTTTGGTACTTGGGGCAAATACGCCTATCCCCCACACGCCTTGCCAAGTGGTAGTAACCAGCCAAAATGCCAGTCGTTTTGGGGTTGAGATGGGCTGCGTTTGGATAGCGATGGATGAAAGTCGCCGAGCAACTACCAGCCCTGCTTATCTGCATGAAAGCAAAGATTGGGCAGCGCTGACAGTCGAGAGTGAGAAAAACCATGTTTGGACATTAGACTTAGCCAATGTGTTTTCTCAAAATCAAACCCAGTATCTGCAACTGATCGTGTATGCTTACCAGGACGCTAGTGTGATTGCCCCAGCCGTGGAAGTCAATGATCTGGGTATTAAAGTCGCTAGCGATATTGACTATGCGTTTCATACCCCAGAGCGCCATATCAAAGCCAGTATTGTACTGGAGATCTACCAACGTAATGGGCAATATAAATGCCGAGCACTCGCGGAAACATCTAGTCAAAGTCTAGCCAGTTTTGCCGAACGTTTACACATCAGCCTTGATGCCCGTTACCCTAATAACATGACGACAGGCAACGTTTTGCACGCCATACCAGACAACAGACGTCCTCGCCCTCAGCCAGGTGACACTTGGACTGGGACGGCTTTTGCGATTGACCCCTATCATTTACTCACTTGTGAGCATGTGGTGGACGGGGCAAACCAAATCGCACTGCGTCAACAAGGCTATCCCGATATGGAATGCCAAGTGGTGCTGGCAGATGAAGGTAGTGATACCGCGTTACTTAAAGTCAATCAGCCTTTACCAAGTTATCTGCCCGTGCGAGAACGTGGCTATGATTTGCTGGGTGAGCAGATTACCACGCTTGGTTTTCCGCTAACAGGTCTTGGTAATCAATTACAAGTCACCCAAGGCAATATCGCAGGGCTACAAGGCATTGGCAATGATATTCGCTTTATGCAGTTTACTGCGCCAATTCAGCCTGGCTCAAGTGGCAGTCCGCTCCTGCTTCCCACAGGCGAAGTCGTCGGTATGGTTACCCATACCATTGCCAATACCCAGAACATGAATTATGCCGTCAAATATCAATTATTATCTGCACTTTTAACCAGTTGCGGTCTTAATGTGAGCGAGCTTACCCATGATATTAGCCAAACACCCCTATCCACGCCTCAGATTACCAAACAGAGTAAATCTGCTTTGTGGTTAGTTGGCTGTGGGGTATGAAAGATTTGGCTGTGGGTCAAAAAGGTGGCTATTCATACATTCTTTTACTGCTAAACGCTTTAAACTTAACGGTTTTGATATAGTCATATTTGTTGTAGGCTTGATTGGTGTAAATGATGGTTAAGGTACTCCCCCAGTGTCTAGAACAAATTATCATAAAATTAAGATAGAATTGGGTTAATAAAGTACAGGATTATCCGAACTATTGTTTAAATAAAACTGTGCAGAAGTATTAAATCTAAGCGACTGATGCAACCGTTCATAATTATAACACTCAAAATATTCTTTCAAAACTTCTCTAGCTGGACTACAAGCAGTGCTTTGCTATTCCTCATTCAAGCTACGATAACGCTGCTATTGAAAGTTTCTTGGGTGAGAAGCACTGCTTTGCAAAAAATGTTCTGGATAAATCAGCCGCGGTTAGTTTAGAAAAGCATCCACATTGCTTTAGTCGGAGACTGGCTCAATTTGCAATGGTCGATTCTTTAATTGACGCAGTTTTTTTAAAAGTGCTTCTCCCACGTCAGGCTCTGCCATTGCTATCCAAGCAGCATAACCTTGTAACGTATTAAAACTCTCCCCTTCTTTAAACGGCTTGCCTTGCTCAAGGTTATGAATCGCCGCCCGTAGCATACGTTTGATGTTGCGTGGCACACGAGGTACGCTGTCACCATTGACCACTAACCCTGTAATCCGCTGCACACCACCTTGATGAATGATATGGGTTTTTTTAGCATTAATGGCAAAACCTTCTTCAGTCAAAATTTTGGTAACCGAACCCAACAAGGTGCTAATTAACGTATTTTTTGCTTTTGTATCTATCGTAGCCTCTGCTGGCAAACTAAACGTTAAATCATCGGCATAACGGCTATAGCGTAACCCATGTTTTTCAGCAAGCCCTGTTAACCGGCGGTCAAGGTTTAACGAGATAATATTGGTTAAGGCAGGACTGGTCGGTGCCCCTTGTGGCAAACAGCGGTCAGCGAGTGCCACATAGTAAATAACATTGCCTTGTTTGACGAGCTGACGAGGCGATTCGGTACATAGCATCGCAAACAGCGTGGCGATTTGCTCAGGATAACCTGCTTGACGAAACACGCCTTTGACCCGTCGCCAGCCAATAGAGGGGAAAAAGTCCTTAATATCCATTTTGATGATGAGCTGACTGTTAGTATGATTTTCGGCATTGGTGACAATCGATTTGCCCCGTACAAAACCATGTGCCGCGCCATGAATCAGCATCGGGTTTAATACATTATCTAAAATCCAACGTTGGGCATATTTAAGCCGTGGCACAGGTGCCCAAATCTGCCGCTCGCCGCCGCTGCGTTTGACAATGGTAAAATGGCTATAGGGAATGCGAGTGGCGACTTCCCGATGAAAACATAAGCCCTTTAACTGTGAAATGGTGAGGTTTAACTGTTCTGCCAACGCTTTCACATTTTTAAAAGTAGGCAGTTGGTTTTCCAAAAGACGTTTTGCCCCGTCTGTGGCATCCCATTTGTCTTCACTGGTGTCATCTGACCAGTAGATACCATGCCCCAAATACACAATATGATTGGCTTTATAGGCTTGCCAAGCGTCTTTTTTAATTTTGTGTTGTTCTGCCGCTTCTTGCTTCAGCTGTTTTTTATATCGCTCGCGTTCGGTAGGGCTCATATTGTCGATGGGTTTTCGCTCGACCAAAAAACCATGCTCTTTCATCTGCTGCATGATATATTGATAGCGTCCGCCCGCTTGTTCGATGGCATGCCAGCGTTGTTCCCATTGTTGTGGTAGGCTAGTGTGTTTGTTATTTGTCATATTAGATTACCTGATTTTCTAAATAGCCTGCTGATTCAAATTGGGCACTGTGCTTGACAAAGGCATCATACGCTTGTTCGGGACGGTTAAATAGCAGTTGTTGGCGTCCTGTCTTTTTGCCCCCACTGCGTTCAATAATCAATTTCTTCTGATTTAGCGTCAGATAAATCTGTTCCATACTTTCAACATTGCTAGTATCAAGGCTAACCGCCAAATCTAGATTGGCATTCTTGGCATTGTCAGCCAAGTTTTGAGCGTGCTTAATTAGCTGATTGCCTAACCGTTTGCTAAACAATTTGCTTTGTTGCCAACGCAGTTTTTCGTCTTTACTACGGTCATAGTTGGCGTAGCTCAAACGTATGGCAATCAAATGGCTACAGACGCCTTGGGTCAAGCGATGTTGCAAAAACTGCGGACAGCTACATTCGGCACGAGTCACCATACCTTCGTCGTTAAGCTGTAGCTGGCTGTGATAGGTGCGTCTATCCTCCTTGACCTCGACATCCGTTGCAATCGCCACACTACTGTTACCATTGATTATAGGCAAATTTTCCACGGTAAAGTTTTTAATGGCATTGGGGCGATTGACCAATTCATATGCTTGTTTTTCTGCCAAATTGTGATAGGCAAAATCGTCCATATTGAGCGGTGTATCAGTCAACGGACGGTATATAAATCGCTGACTAGCCAAGTCGAATCGTACCAAACCTTGTTGAGTAAGGGTCAGCAAACTTTGACGAACCTCTCTTGGTTTTTTGTCTAGATATTTGGCTAGGGTTGGAATATCTTGAGCGGTTTGCAAAGCCGTAACAATTTGCTCTATATCCTGCGCTTGGGCTTGATTGTCATCAGCTTCGATCGGGCGTTTTGGCAACAGCAAATCAAAATTCAGCGATTGCGACCAGTTGGCTTGGCTAAACCCTGTTATCGCAAAGGTCAGATGAAAACCTTGCCCTGTGAGTGTCCAATAGCTTGGCATTCCTTGACCTAGCAAAGTGACCCTCACTTTCTCTGTATAAGGCAAGACCCGTTTTAACAGTGCCAAACGACGGCGCCCCCAGAGACGTAATAATTTTGCTGATTGACCTTGATAACTCACTGACTGGCTATGCACCACGATGCCAAACGGTTCAAGGGTTAAGACTGGGGCTTTTTGTGGGACAAGTTCAATCATTAAGCCGCGTTTTTTGCCTTTGATATCGGCATGCATTCGCATTTCAAACAGCAAGTTATACAGCGATACAGGATCAAGCTCAAAGGTGTCTTGCGACAATTGGGTCGCCGATTGCACTTGTAGAAGCGAGCGAATCCAAGATTTGGGTACGTTAATGCGTTTTTCAATTACGGTAGTTGTGCTGGGATTGTCAGGGTTAACATCAGATTTTGGCGTTTGCAAAGTGACCGCTTGCTGCCCGATATTAAGGCGGGTAGCACGGTAACTACGAATTTGCTCGATGCCTTTCAATAACGCAGGGCTGTAATCGATATAAGTCGTGCCAAACATAGTGCTATCGATATCATCAAAAAGCGCTTGGGTAAAGGTTAGCGCAGCATAACTACCTTCGTCTTTACTAAATACCTCAAAGGTAATGCCGTCTTCATGTACTTGTACAATCGGGTCAAGGATGCAGTACGCCAGTGGGTCGTTGTGATATAGCCAGTCAAAATAAGCTTTCTGTGAGGCAAATAGATTTTCGTTTGCTGATGCCCGGCGCATTTGCATAAAGGCGGTATAAGCCGAGCGGTCTTTGGGGACGTAGCGATAGTCAGAGCTGACGATATCAAAGATTGCCATTAAACAGTCCCGAAACAGTAGCGGCTGGGTTACATGCGCATGAAACGCCACTTCGGGGCGATTTAGCTGGGCAAACAGTGCCACATGATCAATATACTGCTGGACGTGTTGGTCGTTTAACGTCTTAGCAGTCGATGTCGTTGTTGATTCACTAACGACTTGTTCGCTAATAAGTTGGCTTGGTTCAGCATAGTCTAACCGCATGGCGATACCGTTATTTTGTAGTATTTCGCCATTTTGGTTAGCATCATTTTGCTCAACAGGCTCAGATTGGCTTGGGTTAGCTTGGTTTGTGTCAGTCGATGACGTTGTCATTATTATTCCTGTTTTTATTTTTTAATTTAACGGCTTAAACTGTATTTAGATTGATAGTGCTATGTTTGGGCGTTTTGGGTATCATACGACGTTGATAGCGACGTAACGTGCTAAACGCCGTTCGCTGAATATCTGGGTCGCTATCATTTTGCTGCAGCGTCATTAGCCTTTGTACCACGTCATTAGCATGTTCAAGCGAGATTTGCCCCAACCCTTCAATCGCACTGATACGCAGCGTTTCTGCTAATTTGCTATCACTTGCCCATTGGTACAAGGCTTGCACGTTATTTTGCTGTACCCATGCAATAAGCTGCTGACTTGGGCTAGTGGTTTCAGTGGTAGTGCGTTTGCCAAATAATCCTTTCACCTGGTCAACGAAAAAGGGTTTTTTATCTGCCCTGGCAGGCTCGGCAACATGCGCCAATAATTGATTTGCCAATTGTTGCAATTGAGCATTGGACCAATACGGGACATGGCGTAGTACATCATGCCAAGGTTGTGTGGTTGTCAACTCCGACTGTGGTCGGGCAACTAACCCCAATAAGCTTTGTTTAAGCCAATGGTTTAAGGTAGTTGCCAAGGCAGGCACTGCTTGCACAACGGTTTGCTGTTGCTCGCTCAATAACCAAGTCAGGGTATTGGCAATATTGGGTGAACCCACAGGGCTAAAGCGTGACACAAGCCATAATAACTGACTGATAGTTGTATCATTGATACGTTGTTGCGCCTGCCAGTTTTCTGCATTGACGCTACGGTTATAATCGGTCGATGCCAAGCTTGGCTGTTCAATCACTTGGGTAACGAGTTGTTGCCAATTATTTTTAGCTCGCTCAAGCTGTTGCCATAGCGTGTTTTCAATAGCCGCTTGCCAGTAATCTTGTGGATTTTGAGTGAGATAACGTAGTCCTAATTGTTGGCTCACAGGATTGTCACTAACCAATAACGCTTGCAAGCTATCTGCAGACATTTTATCCCGCTCAAGAATCGCTTGCATCAGGCTTTGCATAACTTGGTCGCCAGTTTCTTGGCTATAATGGTCAAGATGCATCGCATGATTTTGCTGAACAAGTTGCGGATAGTGGTTAATAAATTGCAAAAGCTCGTCAAGCGTGGCGTATTTACTCACTCGTTTTAGGCTTAAGCTATCAAGCGTCGTGGGGAATAAGCTTTCAAGTACCGCCCAATCATACGGATACACGGTAACAGGCTCGCTACCAAATAACATCTGGGCGGTATTAATACTTTCATCAACGATGCTGTAATTGATACTAGTACGAATCAATCTAAGCACCAAATTACGATTGGCAGTGCCAATATCATCAGTGGCAGGGTGATATTGAAGCACTTTAATGGCGTGTTCAGCCGTGTTCCAGAAGGTGTAAGGCTCAGCTTCGGCTCGCATAATAAAGTTACGAATCTGTTGCCAACTGTCGTAGGTATTAAGCCAACGTAGCCCATTGAGCCAATGTTCAATGGCAGTATTTTCATTATCGACTTGTTCAAGATGGGTTTTTAATAGGGTGAAAATTCGCTGACCATATTCGGTTTGACCCAGATGACCGAGTGCCTCGCTTGCCACGTCTTGCAGATAATGTTCGGGATCATCCGCCAATTTAATCAACTTATCATAGGCTTGCTCGTCGCCCAACTCACCCAACGCCAACACGGCACGGCGACGTAATTCACCGTCCGTGTTGTAGTCAATGGTCGCCATTAGTATGGCAAAGCCGTCTTTAATACCCCGTTTTGCCAGGCCTTCAGCGGCTAAGAATTGCACTTGGGCATCTTTATTGCTTAGCGCTTTACGCAAGCCTGTGACCTCCCCTTGGCGTTTATCGGCACGGTATGCCATGGCTTCCACGATTTTAGCGCTATGTTGGCTTGGCAGTTGCGTATAGGCACGTTGCAATAATCTGTCAATTTGAGTGTTAAAACGACTGTCATTTGCCCAGCTTACATTATCTAATAAATTGATAAAACGCTGATAATCAGTATACTGCAGTAGCAGTTGAGCAAGATTTGATAAAACTTCAACATGGCGTGGATATTGACGCTCAAGCCATTTTTTATCTACATAATCATCATAAAAATCGTCAATCACTTGATCAAAACCGCTGATTTTGGTCATGGTTTTGACAATTTCGGCTCGCTCGTCGTGTTTAGTCACATAACGCTGAATCAAGTCAGGCACTAATGCGGTGCTACGAGTATTTGCCATCAACGTATAAATCGAGCTAATTTCAATTTTGCGCTGCGGGCTATCAAGCAGGGTAAATAATTGCTTAACTACAATTGGCTGGGCTTCTAACTGCTTAGCAATCGCTTGCACATTCTTTTCTAACAGATTAGTTACCGCTTGTTGCTGCCCGATGTCCTGACTGTGTTGCCAAAGATCGAACGCTTTTTCAAATAAATTTGGCTGATTTTCCATACCTTCCACAGTCAAAGAAAATAACTGGGAGACGGCAGAAAAACGGGTTTGCCAATCGTCATTTTGACTGGCTAAATTTAACAAAGCGAGTTTGTCGGCTTGACGCTCAGAATGAGTGACTTGACGCCATTCATTGACCACTTGGCTACGCAGCGGCAAATAGTAGCTGTCTAATGCAGACTGCCCTGCTTGCAATGAACCCACTCGTTTAACCAACAGACGATATGCTTGTTGGGTTAACACTGGGCTGTTGGTTTGGAGTAGATTTTGTAATTGCTGATTGGCTTGGCTATTAGCTTGGTTATCGGTTAGGTTAGCGGCTTGGTTAGCATTGTCGTTTTGCTCAAAGCTAGTAAGCCATAACGCCAAGCCTTTTTGTACCATATCGACATGCGGTGAACTCATCGCTTGTTCGCCAAGACGTTCAGCAGATAGACCAAGTGTTTGTAAGCCTTGCCACACCAATTCACGCACATAGTAGTTTTGATGATTAAGTAGCGGGATAAAGGCACGTTGCACGCTATCTTGCCAATTAGCATCGTCTTTGGCCAAGTTCAATAAAGCTCGTATTGCTTGCTCGGCGGTGCTGATACTACTGTAATCTGTTTGGCGTAAAATCCCTAGCCATGCGCCAAATGCCAACGCTTGCCATGGGTGTTCATGTTTGCTATCTGCAATAATAGTTAGCGGATGTTGGCTATTAATGTCAGTCAGTAGCTTGCCATTAAATTGCACAAACAGTAACCAACGGCTTTGCCACGTTTCAAACGCTTCATTAAGGCTAAAATCCGTCATTAGGCTAACACTATTTGCTTTTAAAATCGGCGAGCCAAATACGACCAACTGAGCAAGCTGCTGCAAGGTGGCAACATCGAGCGACCACAATGCTTCTTGCTTTGATTTCTGTGATTCTCGGCGCTGCTGAAGTTGGCGATTGACCGTGTGAGTGATATATTGCCAAGCCTGTGTGGTATCAGCAAAACGAGCAATCACGCCTGCACAAAATAACGCCGTTTCGTTATCGGCAAAGGCAAGTGCTTCAATCAAACGTTTGGGCTGGGTAGGGTTAAGCAGTAAATCGTAAAACGCCAACAGCAAACGACTGGCAAATTGTGTATCGCTTTTTTCAAGTGCGGGACGTAATTGTTTGGCATGTTCGATGCCTAGACCCACTCGGGCTTGTAAGCATTGTTCGGCAGATAGTATATTGGCTTGTTTGTCATCTTTTAATAAGCTCTCGCCCCGTCTATCACCCCAGACAGCCAAGGCTAGGCTTGCTGCTTGTTTGACATGGGCTCGGTCATCGATTTGCCATTCGGCAAGTCGCTCAACATTCTCAAAACGGCTCACCCACATGGCTTGTGAGGGCAAATTATCTGCTTTGCTAAAGTCGATATTGGGGTCGTGGAGATATTTATCGAACCACGCAAAACCACGTTTATCCGCCAAATCCGCTAAGCCCCAAAGTGCTTCAATGATATTTTTTTGCCATTTTGCTTTTTCATCTGCCATTTCAGGCATTGGCTGGGTTAAAAAATGCTCAAAAATTTCATAACTTGACGCATTGCCTTGTTTGGCAAGGGCTTGGGCAGCGGCTAGCTGAATGTCGGTATACGGGCTTTGCAAGGCATTTGCTAACACGCTTGGGTCGCCATAGCCTAATGCTATTCTTAACGCCTGTAATCGCAACTCGCTGTTGTCGTCGTTAAATAGTGCGGTGACAAGCGGCATCAGTTCATCCGTTCTATTGTCATTTAAAGTATCCAACGCCTTTTTTCGAGTATCAATAAACGGACTGGTAAAAGAAAGGGTTAGTAAGGTCTTGAGCGCAATGCGTTTGTACTCACGCAAGGCAATATCGAATGCCCCATCACGAATTGCTTTAAAAGGACTGGTTAAAAACTCGCGCAGCATCGTTACAACCACATCGCTGGCTTGCGGGGATTGGCGAAGCATCATTTGCCATTCATCAAGTGCCACTTGGTGCACATCGGCAAAACGGCTTTGTTTTAATAAGGCAAAAATGTCAAAATCACCTTTTACAGCGTCTTTGCCGGTATTGAGACGATTAATCAGCACTTTGACTACTTCTTGGCGAATCGGTTCAAAGGGGTCATTTAAGGCTTGAACCAAGATATCAATCGCTGATTGTGAATGACTGTCGTTAGTATTTTGTAAGGCGGTTAGTAGTATTGATAGCGCTTGTTGGTGAATATCTTGCTCTCGGCTGTCAAACCCAATTGATGCCCAATCGAGCAACGACACGCCATGTTGTTGTGACAATTTTCCATACGCTTGCATGGCTACATGTCGCACCGTAGCGTTTTTGTCATCAAGCAGCATTGGTAATACGGTTAAACCGTCCATTTGTCCTAATTCGCCGAAGGCTTTGGCAATGCCGATACGGGTATTATCATCATTGTCGTGCATCAGTCGCATCAATGCCCCAAACGCTCGGTCATCATGCAAGAGTGCGAGCGCATAGGCTGAGCGAAAACTGATATCGGTGTAGCTGTTGCTTAAGCCTTGCAAAAGGGGCTCTAAGATTTGGGCGTCTAAAGTAGGAATACTGTTAGCTTTTGCTTTTTGTTTACCGTCATCGTTTGATTGACTCACGTCTAAGGATAAATCCACATCGCTTTCGCCAGATGCGTTGGTTTGGGTGCTTTTAGCATTGGGTAACAGTCGAAAATCGCTAAAGTCTTGCAACGTGCGGGTGAGATTGCCATCAATTTTGGCAAGCGTTTCCGCCAATGTTGGCTGTGATAACACCGCCACATAAAACGCTGTTTGACGTACTACTGCATTGCTATCAGTTTGCAGCAGTACCAATTGACGCTTGACTTCAAAACTATCGAGCAAGCCCCGTTGGTAAAGACGAATGAGTCCCGCCTGCTGCACATCGGCATTGCCCGTAGCAAGTGCAAGTAAATCCGCTCGGGGACTATAGCTGGGCAATAAGGTTTCAAGCGCCGCTAATGCTTGCTTGCGAATGCGAGATTCGCGGTGCGACAGCGCCGTCTGTAAGACCTGAATAATGTGGCTTTGTAAACTTGGTGTGGCTTTGACAACGGTGACATATTCGGCAATCGCTTTTTCATTGACATCGACAAACTTGCTGTCAAGGGCAAGCTGTAGATAACGCAATGGGTTTGGCGTTGGATGCTGTGGGTCGTTGGCTTGATTTTTTAATGCGGTGAAGGCGATTTCTCGCACCTTTTCGACAGGGTGATTGGCAAGGAGTTTCTCAAGTTGGTGCGTGGTTTTGGGCAAATTACTAGTGGCAAGCCAGTTTACCAGTTGCTCACTGCGGTAGCCGTCATTGGTTTTTTCAAGGATTTTGCTAACAATATTAAGACGGTTATTGTCGCTAGTTTCATTGAGCAGACTTAACCCCTCTTTGAACGTTTTATCTTCTTTATCATTCAGTAAATCGCTCAAACGTTGATAGCCGTCTTTGATGATATGAGCTACGTTTGTTAGTTTGCCTTCGTTGTCAACGGGGATAAAACGTAAGCTTTGGTCCGTACCCACCGTCAACACGCTCGTTTGATTAAGATATTGGCAAACGCTAAGAATGCGAATTTTGACCAAATCGTCTTTGCAGGTATTGGGCTGACCTTTATCAAACTGCCACGACTTCACGCTTTTATCATCCGAACCCGTATATAGTCGCTCGCCTGTGCCACTTGATACCGCCATTGCCCGAATCATCTCGGTATGTTGGCTGGCTTTGCCACGGTCAATACCTTGCAATTTACCTTGTACATGGGTACGTAATAGCTGTTTATCCGCCCCTGCCGAAAAAAACTGCTGCGCAATCGGCTCAAAACACAATGCGGTTACTGCCCCTTGGTGCAATAGTTCACTTGAGCTGTGCAAAATAGCCGTGCGCTCGGCATTTACATGAAAACTCGATACTAAGCCTTGACTGTCACCGACAACAAGCCAATTCCCGTCGGATGATACCGCTAGCGTCGTCGCTTGATTGATAGTTAAGGCATTATCATTCTGGTTATCTGTGGTTTGTAAAATACTGTTTAAGCGAATATTGGCAATACAGTCGCCTAGTTTATGGTTTTGATATGCCCATACCAGCAAATATTCGGGATAAAGCACGGCCACACCGTCTTTTAGACTAGCGATTGCGATTGCCGTTGGATGCGGTCGATTCAACTCATCGGCTTCCGTTTGCGTGTTATTCATCAAATCAAAGGTAGATTGTTCGCTTACTTGAGCCAGTTTTTTGGCTTGCCAATCACTTTGGTATAGATATCCGTCACGCCCAATCAACATCACCGTACTATCTGCCATGGCAGTTAAGCCTTCCATGCCTACGGGTAAATTTAACGCCGTTAGCGTTGGATGCTCGCGGTTACTATCCACTCGATATAACTTAGCTTGGTCAAATGATTTATCCGTAATTTTAGTGGTAAACAAACTGACAGCGTCTTGGCTAATCAGTCCATTAATCTGTCCCCAATACGGCAAGGTGGTGGTTATGGGTTGGCTCATGGCAATTCTCGTTATCAATTTTTTAAACTTAATATCCGTTTTTTATTTTTTAGCTTTTTACACTGATCGGGCTCAAGCAGTTTTTGTCTCGGTCAGTTGTGGAAACGTTGCGATGATGCGAGTCACAGCAACCAAACAAGCCTGGCGTTCCATTTTGCCTGCTGAAAGCGTAAATTTTTGCAACAGTGGCAATACCCTCTTGGCAAATTCCACATCCTCCAATGCCACATCCCGGTACGTCTCAATCAATGCCAATTTGGCGCGGCTGGCAGCAATTGGTTTGGCAGGTTGAATTTGCTCACTGGATTGTTGTCGTTGACCATTATAAAATTTTGCTGTATAGCCTGTTTTATCCTGTGATGTCTTATTATCATCATTGGGTTTGGCACTTTCGCTTAAACGCCCGGACGGTAGTTCAAACAAGCCACGTTTAAGGAGCAGTAATAGCTGCTCAAGACTGGCAGGTAAGGTTTTATCTTTTTGGATTTCAATTTTTGACAGGTTTTCTTGTGCTTGGGAGTCAGCAATATGGGCATTGGCGGCTTTTGGTTGCCAAGTCGGCGGCAAATGACGCCCACGGTAGTGTTGCCATAGCATTTTCACCGCCGCATAACGCACTTCTCGGTCGGTACTTTCGGTTAAGCGATACAGCATCTGCGGCTCGTGAAATTGCGGATACCGCATCAACAGCGTTACACCCAATTGACGAGCCAAGCGTTTTTGACTATCGAGCAAGGCATATAGCATATTGACAGACAGCCTATCCACCGAAACATGATAACGGCGATTGTCTGCTGATGGTTTATCGAGCAGCGCTTGATTGATAAAGTCTTGCACATCGCTGTGACTTGATTCGGCAATTTGCACCCACTGCTCGGGAGTCAATTGCCAGTTGGCAAACTCATACGTCGCAAGCTGTAAGGCAAATTGACGCAAGCGGCTGTTGCCATGGCTTAGTAGTGGCACGACTCGCTCAGCATTAAAGAAGCTGTTCGGAATCACTGCATCGGGGTCAACGGGACGGTCAGTCAATGCTAGACATAGCTCGGCATGGTGATGTAGCAAATAAGTGGTAGCAAGCTCGCTCATCGGCGAATTCGCGTCCCGTACTGTCATATCCCAAAGGCATTGTGCGCCTGCCATCGTTTGGTCGGTATCGACTGCTCGAGTTTGCCCCGATAACATTTGCAAAAAGGCAGTTTCTGAGATGATTTTTAGCGTGGCGCCTTTAGCAATTAAATCTTCAGCTTTGACTTGTTTACTGCCTTTGCGACCATTACCATACAGTGGCGAGCCGTCATCACCAATCACCAAGAAGTCAAGCTTGTTATTAACCGCTCCCGAGATTTTACCGTTGGCATTTTTAACCATATCTTCAGCGATTTCACGGGTCATGCTTTGCATTTTCCCAGTAAACAAAAATGATTGCTGCGCCAAATCAACAGTTATGTCGGGTTTGTTAGTGTCTGTCGTGGTCACAATTTCGACTGGTGCTGATGCTTGCGGCGCAAAATCGGCAGGCAAAAAGCCTTTATTAATACGGTCAATCGCAAATTGGCGAGCTTCACTGTTATCACTATTTGCTAATTTCATCAACCAATCAAAACCAATATTCACAGGCACAAAACGACGCACATCAGATAGCCACGCTCTAACTTGCTGTGCCAAATCTTGGTCAAAGCTCAATTGCCGTTGCCATTGTTGAGCATTGCTAACTGTTGGGGTCATGAGTGATTTCACCCACTCGCTATGCGACCAATCTGGCTCGAATGCTAACGCATGCCAATAGTCCATTGGCAGAGTACTAGGATGAATCAAATCGGCATTAATCCATGACTTCACTTGTTGCTGGGCGAGCGGATGCAATAATAATTGTTGCCACACCTCGACTGGCACCAAAGACAGCCCTAGACGTTTAAAGCCGTCTAATGCTAGTGTCATGGTCGGGGCATGCGTCGAATTATTATCAATGTTTTGTGTTAAACCGATAAAAAAGTCTAATGTCAATTCATCAGCAGGGTAAAAATCTAATAGGTTTTTGACGGCAAAATTGACACTATGAATGTTTTGACTGAGGAGTCGTTGGCTAAACCATTGGTGGCTAAAATCACGACGGTTAAAATGCTCAAGTAGCTGTTTACTGGCAATCTCATGATGATGGGGCGAATCTAGCAGCTGCCCCCACCCTGTCAAACCGATATCCCGTCTAGCATCTCGACTTAAAATTTGCCCAATCGCAAATTGACGAGCATCGCTATTGGGCGAATCAGCTAATAATAAAAGCGTTGCAAGTGGTAGGTCTAAGGCATAACTTTTGGCATAGTCAAACGCATATTTGGCGGCTTGTGGTTCCTTTGAAAATAATAATTTTAACACCACATCGTGCAAGCCCAACGAGCGAAATTGTGACTGCTCAAAGTTTGGTGACTGGCTAATCAACCAAACAATTAACTCATCTTTGGCGTTACTACGTTGATTAATGGTTGATAATTGCTGAATGGTCGCTACACTTACATTGCGTAGCTCGTTTTTAAAGTCGTTTTTTAAACTGTCCGTAGCAAACTTACGCACCGCTTCATTTTTAGCTGTTAACATTAAACGTAGCAGTGGTTCAGAATCCCGTTGCCAAGTCTTGGCAAAAGCACGACCTTTTTCATCAAACAATTTACGGCGGTGACTGCTGGCAAAACGATTCACACCATAATGCAAGCTATTATGAAAACAAATATGATTGAGTACCCAGCTCTGATTGCGTGATTGACTGTTGACGTCCATTCTTTCGGGATAACACGCTAATACCTGTGCTGCCACCTCTGGATATAAAAATCCAGACTGCTCACCAATGTTACGCAAAAATCGCCACGCACGTAAAATCATATACGTTTTGGTCGCCATGCTCACCGGTGCACGAGCCGACTGGTCAAACCGCTCACAATCAATGCGTACAGCCAAACGAGCAAACATCTCGTAATCATGGCGAGCTTCAGCTTCTTTAAAAATATATTTAAAGCCTTTCCACACGCCGTAGCTTAAAGGCAATACGTCAATTATCGATAACAAAATCGCTCGTGAATAGTCAGTCTTATCTTCCCAAAGGCTCCGCAAAATAATATGAATTTTAAAACGGTCAGGCAAGGGATACACGCCTTCCTGTGCTTCAAGCTTGGCAATCATAGCAACCCGCTCGGCAAACTGCACTTCAGGGTGCTTTTGTCGAAACTCGCAGCTAAAAATATTGGATAAAAACCGCTCAAAAGTCAACTCATCTTCGGGAATCAGCGTCATAAGAACAGGATCAGGCTGTTGACTTAACGCCATAAGCATATCAACTAAAATAGGGTCCTGAACTTGGTAAGCATGTTGAATTTGTTGAAAACGGTAACTCATTGATTTGCCTTTTTTTATCAAAGTTGGCGTTATTTTTTTTCATTATAAAACTATTCATCTAGTAAAAATCAAGCACAAATGTTAATTTTAATGAATATAAGCGACAGAGAATGACGCGGTATATAGTATAGTTAAAACTGTAATATAATAAGCATTTTTCTGATAACTAATATGCCCAAAATATACGACCAGGACTTACGAGACAGAGCCATCAACCACTGGCAAAAGATAGGCAACAAAAGCAAAACAGCCAGGCTATTTGAAATTAAGCGCAACACCCTTGAT
>ERZ650300.31-NODE-31-length-60708-cov-19.381646_pt1 | contig 60708 bp, 54 predicted proteins | sample MGYA00376236_ERZ650300 | MGnify/ENA primary metagenome ERZ650300 (study PRJEB26733, sample SAMN07839303) | wastewater metagenome | biome: urban; feature: wastewater treatment plant; material: waste water | place: USA: North Carolina | collected 2016-04-28 ...
TTAAGTTCATGCCTTTTTTGTTTCAACCCCCTCTAAAAGTGTTGAGAGTGGGGTATAAAAAGTATCGTAATTGGGCAGACCCGTTAATTCATCATAATTGTAGAGATGTAAGGTGTGGCTAAGCTGCGCATCTTTTTTGGTTAAATTGGTAAGTAGCCCTACATACACCACTCGGTTATCATCGACTTCACACACGCAGATATCTAGCCAAACCGCCACTTCAGGTGAATTCTGATAACAAAGCACTAAATTGGTCGAAATTGATTGTCGATTATCCAGTTTGGTAATGATGGCGGCAATCGCTTGCTGTAAGTGTGGGGCGTAGGTCTTATACGGATAAAAATAAAACGGGCTACCTATCACCTGATCGCGTGGCAAGGCGGTAATGTTTAAAAATTGCTGATTGACACAGATAAAACGTAGCTGTTCATCAAGCATAAAAATGCCATCATGGATTTTTGAAAAAACCGAGGCAAACACGGCATTTTGATGTTCAAGCGAAATTTGTTGATCAAAAAAATGGCTATCGACAATAAACCCATACTCACTTAACTCATCATGACAAAACTTGTTAGCACCCGCAAAGCAATCACGATGGTCTATCGGCATGACTCGATCGGTATTGGATGACATGATTATTCCTGTGCAAGGGTCAAAGTTTGATGTAGCGTCAACAATGAAGACAATGCGACGACAGGGGCGGTCTCAGTTCTTAGCACACGCTCGCCAATTTGCCAAGGCATAAAACCTCGCTCGATAGCTTGCGTTATTTCTTGCTCTGCAAACCCACCTTCTGCCCCAATGAGTAACCAAAATTGGGCTAAAGAACACTGTCTAAACTGGTTTGTTATATGAGGTAGTGGATTGCTATATGGGGTATAGGGCGTGATGGGTTCAATATCGTTATGCCCAATGTCATCACCTTCAATTTGATTACAAGGTGTCACTACGCCACTGTCATCAGGAGGAACGGCTAAAATTAATTTGGTCACGTTGCTAGAAGTGGGCACGCCTGCTGGCTCATCAATCCAGTCGCTAACAGCTTTTGGTGCCAGTAAGTTTGGCACGATATTAAGCCCACATTGCTCACAAGCCGATACTGCAACCTGCTGCCAATGGGCGAGCTTTTTATCGGCTTGGTCTGCTTTTAGGCGTACTTCGCCATGTTGGCTTGTGAGCAATTGAATCGATGACACCCCAAGCTCTGTGGCTTTTTGAATGGCATAATCCATGCGCTCGCCACGACTCATCACCAAGGCAATGTTGACAGTAAATGGCAAAGCTCGATTGATCGGATTAAAATCGTTGATGGTAACGAGCGCTTGTTTTTTAGTGATATCCGTTAAAGTGACGGTATATTCACCACCTTGACCATCAAAAAACAACGCTTGTTCACCCATACTTGCTCTCAACACTTTACACCAATGATGAAAAATATCTTCGGTCAAAGGCAGCGTGCTACCAACTTGTAGCGAATTTGGTTGGGTATAAAAAAATCTACGCATAAATCATCTAAGTAAGTTTCACGATTAAGTTAAGCTGAGTTGGTTAAAATGCCTACAAAAGTTAAATATTTTTTCGACAATAATTTCATGGATTATACGTTAAATATTAGCAATGTAGGTATAAGCTGTGAATTTTAATACAATTTTTTATAATACTGTAAGAATTGAACGTTTGTAAAAAATCTTAGCTTCTGACGATGGATGATAATAACGAACATATGTTTATAAATAATTGGTTAATTAGTCAGTAAATTTCATAAGGCGTTAGTAAAGGCGTTAAGGCAAATCAATCGCTTGAGACGAGCCTTGGGGGATTTGGGGGAGATTGTCACAAAGCTTTTGCAAACAATGATTTAATATGCCAAAGATGTGCCCAAGCTCTGCTGGGGTCGTGCAATAAGGCGGAATAAGATAAACATGGTTGCCAATCGGACGAATCATCACGCCTCGATCAAGGCATAACTGGGTAAAGGCTTTGCCCAAATTTTGAGAAAAATCCAACGTAAAAGCCGCAATCATGCCGGTTTGACGTACAAACTTTATGGGCAAATTGGCATCTGCTAATTGCTGCAAGCACTCAGCCATCGCTTGGATAAGGGATTGGTTATGTAGCAAGACATTATCGCGTTCAAACAGTTCAAGCGACGCCAAAGCCGCACTACAAGCCAATGGGTTGCCAGTAAAACTATGCGAATGTAAAAAGCCTTTTTCCACTTTGTCATCATAAAATGCTTGATAAACATCATCGGTTGTCATGACGCAAGACATTGGCAGATAGCCTGCTGTTAGACCTTTTGACAGACAGATAAAGTCAGGGCAATAATCGTCTTGTTTATCCGCATCTGCCAAGGCCAGCATCTGCTCTACCGCAAACATAGTACCTGTACGACCAAAACCCACGGCAATCTCATCATATATCACATGGATGTGATAATGGTGCGCAAGTTTGGCAACGCCAAGCAAATAATTAGCAGAATACATCGCCATGCCCGCCGCCCCTTGTACCAAAGGTTCAAGGATAATGGCGCAGATATCGCGAGATTTTTCTGCCAAGATGCGTTCTAGTGCATCCAAGCTTTTTTGCTCATGCAGCTGCGCTGGCATGTCGTTAGGGCTGAAAATATGCGCGGGGGAGGGAATACGAATTTGACTGACAATCAAATCTTTGTATTGCTTACTAAACAGCGGGATATCTGTCACCGCGAGACTGCCAACGGTTTCACCGTGATAACCGTGTTCCAATGAGATAAATTTGGTTTTTTGCGTTTGCCCTGATTGCTGCCAGTACTGCAAACTCATCTTAAGCGCGACCTCCACCGCCCCTGAGCCACTGTCGGCAAAAAAAGCTTTGGTGAATGATTTGGGCGTGATGGCAACCAATTTTTCTGCAAGCGTCAAAATCGGCGGGTGAGTGACACTAGCGATTAAAGTATGCTCAAGTGTATCGAGCTGCTGTTTTATTTTTTCGTTGATAAAGGGATGGCAATGTCCATGTAAATTGACCCACCATGAGCTAATCATATCGTAATAGGCGTTACCGTCCTGATCATATAATTGATTGCCTTGAGCTTTGACGAGGTGGAGGGGGGGATTGTTTTCAAGGGCTTGCATCTGGGTGCAAGGAAGCCATAACGCGTTATTCATAAGGGTCTCAAAATTTTTTGTCACATTGTAGCACTTTTGCCCCAAGAAAAAAGGCTTGAAATCGCAAGCCCTCTAATGCTATGAGTGATAATGATAATAATAGGAACGGTAATTATCACAGAATTTACGCACTATAAATTTTCGATAAAAAAGCGTCTAAAAAAAATTCGTTTTTAGACGCTTGTATAAACAGTAAATTTATAATGATTGCTAAAATCGTATACTTAAAATTCCCGATGATAGCCTATTAAAGTGGCACACCACCCACCGTGAATATCGCTAAGGAAAATGCGACAAAAATCCCAATCGCCCATTTGGCTGATTGAATCTGCCATTTACCCATCTCAACGCCTGTAATATGCAGCAATAGATAGATAAATCCAACCAATGGACTTAATAAATGAAAGGCTTGACCAGCGGTTGAAGCAATCGCGATATCCATTGAGCTAAAACCATATTTTATCCCAACTTGGTTTAATACCGGCAACACACCCAAATAAAAAGCATCATTACTTAGCAAAAACGTACCAGGTACAGAGATCAAGGCAACAATCAACGGCCAATGATTACCAAAGCGCTCTGGAATCCAAGTCGCTAGGGCTTCACCCATGGCGTGACTCATACCTGTTCCCGATAAAATCCCCATAAACACACCCGCTGCCAGCACCATGAAAATTACTTGTACGGCTGATGAGCCATATTTTTCAATAATTTCACGTTGATCGGCTTGTTTCGGGTAATTAGCCATTAAAGCAACGGCTAACGCAATCGCAAAAATCAATGCTGAATTTACCTTTGGTAGAAACCACATACCACCAAAAATAAGTTCGATCATCACTAGCAGCGTCAAGCCAAAATTAAACCAAATGAGATGGGGTCTAGTAAATTTAGCATCGTCCTCATGCGGTGTATCGATTAGATGCACCATGCTGTCTGTGTTTAGATTGGTGATACCCAATCGTTTTCTCTCTGCTAACCCCCGTATGACAGCCACAACAATGACCCATAGGGCGGCTATAATCATCCCCGGCATGATTGCACGTAATAACTCTCCCTCATCAACATGCAGCGCTGTGATGATACGTGCGGTGGGTCCTCCCCAGGGTAATAAATTCATGATAGAGTTTGCTAAGACAATTAATACCGCCAAATCCATCATTTTCATATTCAATTTGCGATACACAGGTAGCATGGCTGAACAGACCACAAGGGTAGTCGTCGATCCATCGCCATCAACTGAAATACCTAGTGCAAGAATCGCTGTGCCCACCAAGACTTTTAAAGGGTCGCCCTTGACTGCTCGGACAATAAAATTGACCAATGGCTGAAACAATCCAGCACTCAGCATTAAACCAAAGTATAAAATCGCAAATAACAGCATAAGTGCTGTACCTGCAACGCCTTTAATTTTTAAATCGGTATCGCTAATCATCCCAGCAATAGCATATTTAGGAATATCAAGTGCAGAAAACCCCCACTGGTTTATGGCTCCAGCGATAACACCAATAATTAAAGGCACTAAAATAAGAGAGGTAAAAGGGGACGCTTTGCGGGTCATGATAAGTATCATAAACCCGATCACAATTAATAATCCAAACAGCGCTAACATAGTTGTAATCCTTTACATGGTCATTTAAAAAGGTGGCAATATTATCATAATATTTTGTGTTTTTTCAATAATTTCTATGTTCATGACACAAACCAAGATATCCCGATACGCGCAACTATTAAAATGCCCCAATCTCTACAGCCACCTATCATAAAATGAAGTCAACCAAGTTCGATGTAGGTTATCAGCTAACGTATTGAAAAATATATAAAAATAGTAATATAACAAGCCAACATCACTACGATGTCTTGAATGCTCAGTTGCACAAATAGGTTTTAGCTCATCAAGACTGGCGTTAAAAGATACACAAGCATTACCACCCAAAAGTGCATAGAGGCATGCTATTTTTTTATTTCGATAGGTCAATGGTATTGCAGCATTTCTTGCAGGCACAGGAAAAAGACAGGGTAGTAAAGCGGGAAGTCAAGAATAAAACACAACCAACGCTTTGGTGGGGTATCACCCATATCGAAAAAGCCTGGCAACGGTTTTTCAACGAAAAGTTCATGATTAAGGAAAATTGATGGTGAAGCAAAAATTGATGGTTACCGATTTGACAGTACCTCTAAATGTTGGTGAATCGAGAGGTTATCTGGCATTAACTCAATCAGCCTTTCTATGGCATCGCTAGCATCAGGGCAATTTGACAAATGCATGAGTAATAAGTCAACCTGATCTGAATGATATATGGCTTGGCTCAAGCGAGCTTCTAAACAAGTGCGCCAAGTGCATAAAAAAGGGCTTTCAGTTTTGCTAAAAAATATGCCAGTATATAGTTTGATGGCCGCTTCTAAATAACCTGCATTTAATGATTGTTCAACCCGTAAAAAATCACCATCAATAGGCATTAATAATCGGTAAGGACGAGAACCCAATAAACCAGTAAGTGTATCACGTAACTGCGACATTTCAGTCTTTAGCGTACCTTGTGACACTTTACGCTCACCATAAATCGCTTGGTGTAAGGCATCTAAGCTCATGCCTTGGGGACAAAGTGCTAACACTGTCAATATCTCGACTTGCCGAGGGGTCAACCGCAAGGTTTTGCCATTAAATATGACGCTGGGTTCATTAAATCCTTGAATATATAGATAGTGTCTTTGGCACTCATTCAAAGCGGATTGCAAAATACTGGCACAGCGTTCAGCAGCAAATATGCCAAAATTATTGTGATTCTGCCAAGTGGTCGATAAATCCAGTACGCCAATAACCTGCTTGGTATGCGGTTCAATGATAGGGGTGGCGTAACAGACCCATTCATGAACCGAGGGCATATAATGTTCATTGGAAAAAACACAAGTTGATTGCTGCGTTTTTAGCGATAAAGCAAGCGCATTTGTGCCAACTTGGCTTTCCCCCCAACATCCGCCTTCGATAAAGTTAACCGCTTCTGCCGCTTTTTGCATAGACTTACTGGCAGTCGTCCAGATAATCGTACTACCGATATCAGCCACAGCCATCACCATGGAGGATTGCAAGGTGATATGTTGTAATTGATTTTGACAATAGTCTAAGGCTTTTTTTAGATAATACGATTGATCGCTTTTGGTGGCGTTAATGGGTGCTTGTTGGCGCTCAGTTGGAATGTTAGCACTGTCTGAGCGATGCCATGACTGAACAATACTTTGTTGGATAAGGTCTGCATTATTATCGGTAAAGGTAATGTTAAAACGCCTCTTATCAATCCGATGCCTTAGCTCTAACAGTCTATTTTTATTCATATTTTAAAATATCCTAATTCACTAACCAATCCTTGGTTTTTTAAAATAAGCTATCCTAAATAGTATAGTGTCCATCCCTTATTGTAAAGGATAATTAAACACCTACCTTTTACCTACCGTTTCTGTAATAATATGAATTTGTAAACCCCCAACTGCACGAAGCAGTTTATCTACCAACTGACAAAAGGAAATGTCATTATGCGTTATGCTGACCCTAATACTGACGGTGCTAAAATCAATTTTAAAGAAAAGTATGACAACTTTATTGGCGGCCAATGGGTTGCGCCTGTTAAAGGTGAGTACTTTGATAACATCTCACCCGTCAACGGCAAGCCCTTCGCCAAAGTCGCCAAATCAAGTCCAGAAGACATTGAACTTGCACTTGATGCCGCCCATGCCGCTAAAACTAAGTGGAATGCGGCTTCACCCACAGAGCGCTCTAATCTATTATTAAAAATCGCAGATCGCCTTGAGCAAAATATTGAGTTATTGGCGGTAGCTGAAACATGGGAAAACGGTAAACCCATCCGTGAAACTTTAGCGGCGGATATACCACTTGCCATTGACCATTTTCGCTACTTTGCCGGTGCGATCCGCGCGCAAGAAGGCGGTATTTCACCCATTGATGATGACACTGTCGCTTATCACTTTCATGAACCTTTAGGGGTGGTTGGACAAATCATTCCTTGGAACTTTCCAATTTTAATGGCTATCTGGAAAATAGCGCCTGCACTAGCCGCGGGTAACTGCATCGTCTTAAAACCCGCCGAACAAACGCCTGTGAGCTTATTGGTGCTTGTTGAATTGATTCAAGATTTGCTACCAGCAGGTATTTTAAACATCGTGAATGGGTATGGCGAAGAAGTGGGGAGTCATTTAGCTAGAAGCCCACGTATCTCAAAAATTGCCTTCACTGGCTCAACCCCTGTCGGTCAGCTTATTATGAAGTATGCGACAGAGAATATTATTCCAGTTACTTTAGAATTAGGCGGTAAATCACCCAATATTTTCTTTGCCGATGTCATGGATAAAGAAGATGATTACCTAGAAAAAGCGCTTGAAGGTTTTACGATGTTTGCGCTCAATCAAGGTGAAATATGTACCTGTCCTTCGAGAGCCTTAGTGCATGAAAGTATCGCCGATGCCTTTTTGGCGAAAGCCGTCGAGCGTGTCAAACGTATTAAAACAGGGCATCCATTGGATACGGAAACGATGATTGGTGCCCAAGCCTCTCAGGAACAACAAGACAAAATCTTAGGCTGTATTGCTATAGGTAAACAAGAAGGCGCCGAGCTTTTAACTGGTGGTAATGCAAGACATGAGGTGGGTGAAGGTTATTATATCGAGCCGACGATTTTTAAAGGCAATAATGATATGAAAATCTTCCAAGAAGAGATTTTTGGACCGGTATTGTCTGTGACAACCTTCAAGGACTTTGATGATGCGATGCGTATTGCCAATGACACCATGTTTGGGCTAGGTGCTGGCGTGTGGGCACGTAGTGGTAATACTGCTTACCGTGCGGGGCGTGGCATTCAAGCTGGGCGAGTATGGACAAACTGTTACCACATTTATCCAGCCCATGCCGCATTTGGTGGTTACAAGAAATCAGGCATTGGGCGTGAAAACCACAAAATGATGTTAGAGCATTACCAAAATACCAAAAATTTACTGGTCAGCTATTCTGAAAAACCGATGGGCTTCTTCTAGAATTTGATAGGTCATAAACAACAAAAACCGCTCTCATAGAGCGGTTTTTTTATCAAAAATAAAAAATATCAATGTTAAATTCATTCACACTTGCTCAATCAACCCCTCATCATAAGCGGTTATTGCGCCATGAAGTTTATAAATTTATTGAACTTAGTGGCGCCCTTAGTTTAAACAACTTGTAGTTTAGCCATAAAATCTTAGCATTTACCAAAATAAAAAAATATCATAGAGACGCTGAGGTTGACTATTCACTATCAGTCTATCAAGTCAGGCTGCTAAAATCTACTAAACAGTCTCGATTGATATCTTGAATTCGGTTTGCACTGGTCAATGTCATTGCCACGCGCATTTCTTTGTCTATCAAGTTGAGTAAATTGGTCACCCCGGCCTCACCATCGGCGGCTAACGCATAGATAAACGCACGTCCTAACATACATAAATCTGCCCCCAATGCCAGCATTCTCACCACGTCTAAACCATTACGGATACCCGAATCGACTAAGATTTTGATATCACCTTTAACCGCATCGGCAATTTTGGGTAGGGCAGTGGCGGTTGACATCACGCCATCAAGCTGACGCCCACCATGATTGGAAACCACGATACCATCAGCGCCAAAACGTACCGCATCTTTGGCGTCTTGCGGGTCAAGAATACCTTTGATGACCATAGCGCCATCCCAAAAATCACGAATCCATTCTAAGTCTTTCCAAGAAATCGAGGGATCAAAGTTATTACCAAGCCAACCAATATAATCTTCTAAACCAATTGCTTTACCAAGATATTTAGACACATTACCTAAGTCATGGGGTCTACCCAGTAATCCCACGTCCATTGCCCAGTGCGGATGGGTGCAGGCTTGTAGATAGCGACGCATGGCAGCATTGGGTCCACTCATGCCAGAGTGCGCATCGCGATATCTCGCCCCTGGGACAGGCATATCGACGGTAAACACCAGCGTTGAGCAGCCTGCCGCTTTGGCACGCTCCAACACATTTTGCATAAACTTACGGTCACGCAACACATACAGCTGAAACCACATAGGGCGATTGATTTTTGGGGTCACTTCTTCGATAGGGCAGACTGATACCGTTGACATGGTAAATGGAATGCCTTTTTTATCAGCAGCCATGGCTGCTTGGACTTCACCACGGCGAGCATACATCCCTGTCAAACCCACCGGCGAGAGTGCCACAGGTAAAGACAGCTGTTCACCAAAAATCTCAGTGGATAAATCAAGCTGCGTCATGTCTTTTAGTACCCGCTGACGTAAGGCAATACTCGATAAATCTTCAACATTACGTTTTAGGGTGTATTCGGCATACGCGCCACCATCAATGTATTGGAATAAAAAGGGGGGTAAACGGCGGCGAGCCGCTTCTCGGTAATCATTGGTAGAAGAAATAATCATAATATCCCTATCTTAACTATGTTATTAATGGTAAAAATAGCCACGTGCATTCAAAACTGTTTACACTAAAATACGTTTATAAAATGCGCCTGCATTAACAGGCATCTGTATTAAAAGGCATCTGTATTAAAAAACATCAGTGGCCAACCGGGAAACTCGCTGTCTGCGAGCCGTTGCCTCATCAATCTTGGCAACCTGTTTTATCACAAACTCAATATGCTCTCCCACGGCTTTGCGAGCTAATTCACTATCACACGCGATAATCGCATTCATCATCGCCATGTGCTGCGTATGTAAGGTTTCAAAGCCATAATGCTCGGTGTAAATTTTTCGCCGAGCCAATACCACGTTATGTCTCATTAGGTGAAAAACATTTTTCATCATCTGCAACAATACCGCATTTTGGGAGGCTTCAGCAATCGCTAAATGAAAATTGGCATCGGCAATAGCGGCTTGTTCGGTATCGCCATGCGCTTGACTGTTTGCTAACTGCTCGTAGTAAAAGCGGATTTTTTCAATATCTTGTTTTGTAGCTCTCTGGGCAGCGTACCAGGCTGTACCGCCTTCTAGTACAATTCTTGCTTCTTGCACATCTAGACGATACAGGGGATCGGCATCCAATAAGGGGGTTAGTGTCTGTAATATCAGATTATCAGACAGCGTCACAAGGGGTTGGCGCTGTTTGATAGTTTGCACATCTTTGACAAACGTTCCCGACCCAATACGACTTTCGGTAATACCGACACTATTCATCTGCTGTAACGCTTCACGCAGTGCGGTACGAGATACGCCTAGTCGCTCACACAAATGGCGCTCGGCAGGTAATCTATCGCCATTTTTTAGCCCTTCACGGTCTATTAGCGAAATTAATTGTTCAATGACCTGCGTTGCAACCTTCATACCTTACCCATCATTATCCGTGTGGAATCATCCAAGGCACGACATACGCTTGTAGCGTGACGAGCACGCCCATCATAATGGTAAAAATAATACTATGTTTGACGGTAAATCTGAACAAATCTGACTCTTTACCGACCAAACCTGTGGCGGCACAGGCAATAGCAATGGATTGCGGAGAAATCATTTTACCGGTCACCCCACCTGAGGTATTGGCTGCCACTAACAACACCTCAGGCACACCAATTTGCCGAGCGGTGGTGGCTTGAAGGGCGGCAAACAACGCATTGGCTGAAGTGTCTGAGCCTGTCAAAAATACCCCTAACCAACCCAAAAATGGTGAAAAGAAGGTAAAAGCTTTGCCCGTGTGTGCCAATGCTAACGCTAAGGTAGCAGACAATCCCGAATAATTGGCGATAAAAGCAAATGCCAACACCATACCAATAGAATAAATCGGGGTGCGTAGCTCATTAATGGTTTCGCCAAACGTCGATAACGCTTGTTTGGGACGCATTTTTAGCATCACGATGGAAATAATCGCCGCTAACATGATGGCTGTACCTGTTGCTGAGAACCAATCAAATTTATAAATGGCCGCATAGTCGGTAATTTTGGTGACGACTGGGGGCAGTTTTTGTACGGCATTGTGCAAATACGGCACATTAATACTCATCACCATATCGACCAACGCCCCATCAGGATGACCATCTTTGCCTTTAACAAACAAATCTTTAAACGGCTTGATGCTCCATAACGATACCATTGCTGTCAAAATCACAAACGGCATCCAAGCTTTGATGATTTGAGCGGGTGAGTAATGGGTGGTTGGCAACGGTGCTGATACGCTTGTGTTATCACCCATCTGATTTTTGCCATCGACTTGATTTTCAAAACGGAATATGTGCTTGGGCTGCCACACTTTAAATAGCAACGTCAAACTGACTAACGAGGCAATAGCAGCGGTAATATCAGGCAACTCAGGTCCAATGTAGTTTGAGGTCAAAAACTGCGCAATGGCAAATGACCCACCACCGACCACAATCGCTGGGAAGGTTTCACGAACGCCTCGCCATCCGTCCATAATCGCCATAATCCACACTAACACAATAGGCACAATAAAAGGCAACTGGCGTCCAACCATTTGGCTGATGGCATGGGTTTCTACCCCAGACACTTGTCCTGCCACGATGATTGGAATTCCCATCGCGCCAAAGGCAACCGGGGCCGTATTGACGATTAGGCAAAGTCCAGCGGCATACAAAGGTTTAAACCCTAATCCGACCAATAACGCTGCTGTGATAGCTACAGGTGCACCAAAACCTGCTGCGCCCTCCAAAAAAGTACCAAAGGCAAACCCGACCAGTAACATCTGTAACCGTTGGTCTTCGGTCAGCGATAAAATACTCGAGCGGATAATATCAAATTGCCCTGTTTTTACCGTGACTTTGTATAAAAATACTGCGCCGATAATAATCCAAGCGATGGGCCAAAGTCCGTAGAAGAATCCATAAATCGCGGATGATAGCGCTAACGTCACCGGCATTTGATATAAAAATAGGGCAACAAGCAGCGCCAAAACAACGGTAATGGTGCCTGCGACACTACCTTTTAAACGAAATACCGCCAAGGCTAGAAAAAAGAAGATAATTGGGATGAGGGCAATGGCACTTGAAAGCCAAATATTGCCCATGGGATCGTAAATCTGTTGCCAATGTTGCATCATTTCCTCCATGAAATAATTGGTATTACCAAAATAGTCTGAGTATCAATAATTGGTTAAATAATAAAGAATATTATGCTTTAATTCAATTAAATTTCAAAAAAATAGTGATATTTTTAAGGTTTTTTGTAAATTGGTAATACCAGTTTTTGGTAGTAATATGACTTATTGTGTGAACGGATACAAAAAAACTTGGTATTGAAGTGAGTAGGAGTTCAAGAATTTTGCTGTCAGGGTGCGTGATGAAAGCTACCCAATTTTTTGCTGTATCATTGACAGCATAAGCCATGAGGGACATGGCGCCAGTAGAAGGCTGTATTTTTTCAAAAGACATCAACTAGAATAACTTTTTGACTAAGGTAGGTTAATAGTAGGTAGAGAGCATTGGACGACTAAATTAAAATCAAGTCATAGTGATTTTATAAGAATATATTTTATAAAAATATATTAGTACATCTTATCTAGTTGTAATGATGACAAAAAACTAGGCGTACGAATAAAATTACTATATACCCTAACCATAAAAGATTAAAAGGAATTTAATCATGGCTTATAAGCAAATCTCCGATCAAACCAGTGGTTTTTTTATTCCCTGCGTATCATTATTTGGACCTGGCTGTGTCAAAGAAGTGGGCTCGAAAGCCAAAGACCTAGGTGCTAAAAAAGCGCTTATTGTAACTGACCAAGGGCTGAACAAAGCAGGTGTTCCAGACATTATCATTAAACATTTAAACGAACAAGGTATTGATAGCCACGTATTTGCAGGTGCAGAGCCAAATCCAACTGACAAAAATGTCCACGATGGCGTCACAGCGTATCAGGATAACGGCTGTGATTTTATCATCTCATTGGGTGGTGGTTCGTCACATGACTGTGCAAAAGGGATTGGTCTAGTAACGGCAGGCGGTGGTCATATCCGTGACTATGAAGGTATTGATAAAAGTAAAGTGCCAATGACGCCATTGATTGCTATCAATACCACGGCAGGCACAGCATCAGAGATGACACGTTTTTGTATTATCACCAATACCGATACCCACGTTAAAATGGCGATCGTAGATTGGCGTTGTACCCCACTCATTGCTATTGATGACCCTCGACTGATGACTGCTAAACCTGCATCTTTAACTGCGGCAACAGGTATGGATGCGCTAACCCATGCGGTAGAGGCGTATGTATCGACTGCTGCAAATCCGATTACGGATGCTTGTGCTGAAAAAGCCATACGAATGATTCAACAATGGCTGCGTCAAGCAGTAGCAAATGGCGAAAACATTGAAGCGCGTGAGGCTATGAGCTACGCCCAATACTTAGCAGGCATGGCGTTTAATAATGCCTCGCTAGGTTATGTCCATGCGATGGCGCACCAGTTAGGTGGGTTCTACAATCTGCCACACGGTGTCTGTAATGCGATTTTGTTACCGCACGTCTGTGAATTTAACCTTATCTCAACACCTGAGCGTTATGCAGATATTGCACAATTTATGGGTATTGACATCAAAGACATGACTCGATCAGAAGCAGGTAAAGCAGGCATCAATGCAATTCGTGAGCTATCCCAAGCAGTAGGTATTCCTACGGGACTCACTGAGCTTGGTGTCAAACAAGAAGACCTTGCCATCATGGCAACCAATGCCCAAAACGATGCTTGTATGCTCACCAACCCACGCAAGGCAAATCACGATCAGGTCGTAGCAATCTTTGCTGCTGCCATGTAACATTGTAATAATCTAACATCAAACTAAAACATACTCACAGCAGTGAAAAAGGGGACTTTAATAGTCTCCTTTTACATTAAGCGCTGATACAAAGCGCATAAATTTTTGCGTAAATTGATTAAAATATAGTAGTATACAGGGATGAAACAAAAACTCATCACTCGCTTAGACCACTGCCAATACTTACGGTTAACCCAAGAAAGCTACACACTTAGCCACTATGCCAAGCCTCATCTAACACAAAATCTCGTAGCAAAAAATCTCGTAGTAAAAAATCTAGTAGCACAAATCAGCGATAACCGCATCTATAATCGAGCCACCGATGGTAAACGCACACTTGACCATCTTAACGCTATGCTTAGTCCTACTATCGAACACAATCCTATCTTTGATAGAACCAGACAGGTTCAAATATCAACAAATCAATACAATCGCCAATAAAACCTCATGCTCATTTAAACAATAAGTTTAATCAATAAGGATATTTATCATGTTAAAACAGTATAAGCCGACACTCGATAAGTTAACGAAGATCGTAGGGAAGTCTCATGTACTCATCGATGAACAAGATACCCGTCATTATCGACAAGGCATACGTTTTGGTGAGGGAAAAGTGTTGGCTGTGGTATGTCCAGGTACTTTACTTGAGCAGTGGCAGGCACTACAAACTATTATTGAGGCAGATTGTGTGGTAATTATGCAAGCTGCCAATACAGGATTGACAGGCGGCTCTACACCTTATGGGGATGAATATGATCGTCCAGTCATCATTATGAGTACTCGGCGTCTACAAGGCATTCAAGTGATTTTAGATGGAAAACAAGTCGTGTGTTTACCTGGCGCAACTTTGGATAATCTTGAGCGTACTTTAAAACCTTATAATCGTGAACCGCATTCTGTGATTGGGTCATCCTGTATTGGCGCTTCAGTTTTAGGTGGGGTCTGCAACAACTCAGGGGGTGCGCTGGTCCGTCGTGGACCTGCTTATACTGAAATGGCATTGTATGCCCGTGTCAATGAATCGGGTGAATTAGAATTGATTAATCATCTAGGTATTGATTTAGGCAACACGGCCGAAGAAATACTCACCAGACTGCAAAAACAAGATTATGAAACCGGTCAGGTAACCACCCAAACCACTCAGCTAGCATCAGACAATCGTTACGCGCATGACGTTAAGCAAGTCGATGCAGATAGTCCTGCTAGATTTAATGCCGATCCGACACGGTTATATGAAGCATCGGGGTCAGCGGGTAAAGTCTGTGTGTTTGCGGTACGACTCGATACCTTTGAAAAAGTTGAGAGTAAGGTTTTTTATATCGGCTCAAATGACCATGATGACTTAACGGCCATACGTCGTTATTTGCTGACATCACTACCAAGCTTGCCGATTGCTGGGGAATATATTCATCGTGATGCCTTTAGTATTGGCGCAAAGTATGGCAAAGATACTTTCTTGTTTATTGAACGTTTTGGCACGGTGAATATACCCAGAGCATTAGCCCTCAAAGATCGCATTGATGGGTGGTTGGAAAAAATCAAGATACGGGGTCTGACTGATCAAATTTTACAAGCTATCACCTTTTTCTTACCCAATCATTTACCGCGGCGCATGCTAGCGTTTCATCAGCGTTTTGAGCATCATTTGATTCTACGAGTAGATGAGCAAAGCGCAGAACAGACACAGCAGTTTTTAAATGAGTATTTTGCCGTCCATTCTACTGGCTCGTATTTTGCCTGTACAGAGGAAGAAGGTCGCAAAGCTTTCTTACACCGTTTTGCTGTTGCCGGGGCGGCGATACGATATCGTGATACCCACCGAGCAGAGGTTGAGGATATTGTGGCATTGGATATTGCGTTACGACGTAACGATAGAGAATGGGTAGAAAAAATCCCCGCAGATCTCGAACAACATATGTTACATAAATTATATTATGGGCACTTTTTTTGTCATGTATTTCACCAAGATTACATTGTCAAAAAAGGCACTAATCCACTGGATATTGAGCATCAGATGTGGCAGCTGCTAGATGAGCGTAGAGCAGAATATCCCGCAGAACACAATGTCGGTCATTTATATGTTGCTAAGCCCGCATTAGCCAATTTTTATCGAAAGCTAGACCCTACCAACACCTTTAATGTGGGGATTGGTCACACTTCAAAGTTAAAATATTGGCGCAAACCTAACGCATGACGACATTTAACTAGGTAAGTATAATTAGGTAAGTATCCGACGATCAGGGCAATCGCATGATAAAATTTTACCCAACAGTAGCTGCTCAAGATAAACTGTTCCAGATAAAATTTTTAAGATAAGCGTTATTTTGCGATGCCCCAATTTTACGATGTTGAACAGACAGTTTAACATCGCCATTATCATTTTTTGTTTACTGTCAGTCAGATAGTGCGTAAGTTCTATCCCCAATTAAACCAATCCGAGCGCTTCAATCAATTGTTTATTTGGGCTGACTTGGTTCATGCTGTAAAAATGCATTGACGGCACGCCTTCGGCAATCAAACGCTCACATAGATTGACCATCACTTCAAACCCAAATTGACGAATGGCTTTTTTGTCATCGCCATAGTCGGCAAGCTGTTTACGGATGAAACGTGGAATATCTGCCCCACAGCCATCGGCAAACCGAATCAAATTTGACGCATTGGTGATAGGCATAATGCCTGCGATGATCGGGAACTCATCTTGAGTCACCCCTTTTTTGGCAAGGGCATCCCGCAGATATAGATAGCTGTCAGCGTTGTAGAAAAACTGGGTAATCGCTTCAGTCGCGCCTGCGTGGTATTTATTGAGCAAGTTTTGGATATCGGCATCAAAGCTTTTGGCTTGCGGGTGCATTTCTGGATAAGCCGCGACTTTGATACGAAAATAATCACCGCTATGCTCACGTATGTATTTAACCAAATCGACAGCAAACGGCAGCTCGCCAAGACCTACCATACCCGATGGCAAATCACCGCGCAGCGCCACCAAGCGATTAATGCCTAATGATTTATAATAATCCAATAACTCGCCAATTTTGGCTTTATCATCGCCAATACAGGATAAATGCGGGGTAATGGGCGTGTCGCTTTTTTCACTCAGTGCCTTAACGATACCTAAGGTGCGCTCACGGGTTGACCCACCTGCGCCATACGTGACGCTAAAATATTGCGGTTTTAAAGCATTTAATTCATCAAAGGTTGCCAATAATTTGGTTTGACCATCATCGGTCTTGGTGGGGAAAAACTCAAAAGAAAACGGCGTTGTCATGGTGGTCATGAAAGTATCCAAAATGCTAAAAAAATACCATTATTATAACGGGTAAAACAGTAAAAAAATTGAATTTTTTAGCATAAATATTGAGTTAAACTGCATAAAAAAGTCATGCCCATTGGCATGACTTTGATTAAACCTTTAACAAATAGTAGTTATAACTATTAGTATTTATAGCTATCAGGTTTAAACGGACCTTCAACTGGCACACCGATATAATCGGCTTGTTGCTGCGTCAATTTAGTCAGTACCCCATTAAAGCCTGCGACCATCGCTGCTGCCACTTCTTCATCGAGTTTTTTTGGTAGCACTTTGACATATAGATTGTCCGCTTTTTTGTCCGCCGGCAAATCAGCAAATTTTTCTTTAAATAAATGCATTTGTGCCAATACTTGGTTGGCAAAAGAGCCATCCATAATACGTGATGGGTGACCTGTGGCATTACCCAAATTGACCAAACGACCTTCCGACAATAAAAGCAAGTAATCGTTTTCATCTTCTGATCGATAGACTTGGTGTACTTGAGGCTTCACTTCCACCCATTTCCAGTTGTCGCGCATAAACTGGGTATCAATCTCGGTATCAAAGTGACCAATATTACAAACCACTGCGGTGGGTTTTAAGGCTTTTAGCATATCGCTATTACAGACATGGTAGTTACCAGTGGTAGTGACCACCAAGTCAGTATCTTGCATGAGGGTTTTGTTGACACCTTTGGCAGGGTCACCTTCCACAAATGGCGAGACCAATTCATAGCCATCCATACAAGCTTGCATACCACAAATCGGATCGGCTTCCGTCACTCGTACTATCATACCTTCTTGACGTAGGCTTTGAGCAGAACCTTTACCCACATCGCCATAACCGATAACAAGTGCACGACGACCCGCTAACAGCATATCGGTACCACGTTTGATAGCATCGTTTAGGCTATGACGACAGCCATATTTGTTGTCATTTTTTGATTTGGTCACTGCGTCATTGACATTAATCGCGGGTACTTTTAGCGTGCCTGCATTGAGCATTTCAATTAGACGATGTACCCCTGTTGTTGTCTCTTCTGAGATACCGTGAATGTTGTCGAGCATTTGTGGGTAGTCGTTATGAATCAGCGCCGTCAAGTCACCGCCATCATCTAAAATAATATTGGCATCCCACAGCTTGCCCGTGGCTTCACCACCTTCAAAAATCTGCTGGCGAAGACACCATTGGTATTCTTCCTCAGTCTCGCCTTTCCAGGCAAACACAGGAATACCGGCTGCTGCGATGGCGGCAGCGGCATGGTCTTGGGTTGAAAAAATATTACAAGAAGTCCAGCGTACTTGAGCACCCAGCGCCACGAGCGTTTCAATGAGGACAGCAGTTTGAATCGTCATGTGGATACAGCCCACAATCTTGGCGCCTTTTAAAGGCTGCTCGGCTTGGTAGCGTTGGCGTAAGCCCATCAAAGCAGGCATTTCAGTTTCAGCCAGTTTGATTTCTTTGCGACCGTAGTCGGCAAGGCTAATATCGGCAACTTTATAATCAGAAAAATTTGAATCAGTAGAATTGATAGACAGGGACACTGCGTCCACTCCTTAAAACCGGTAAAAAAAGTTAAAGTCAAAACGCAGATGCCGTTATTTATTTTGGATTTATTTTGGTTAAAATACAAAAAACGAGCCTAGCGCAGGCAAGCAAATATAAATTAAGCCAACCTTAAGCTGCAGCATCTCTCGATAGGCGTATTGTAAAAAAAATTAACATAAAAGTCATTCTCTTAATTGCAACATCAACTTAAGTCTTTTAAAAAAGCAACATTTTTGATAAAATATTACACTTCATCCTATGTAATTACATAAACATATAGAAAAGTTATACAAAATTAAAAGACATTGCTGAAAAATTACGTTTTAATATACCTAAGAGAAACGTAACAAAATATGTCAACTAATTTACTTTTTCTTTATATGTCATTCATCGCTTGAAAGTCTTTTAGATTTTTAAGAGAAATGGTAAATTTACCTTATCCTGTCCTTAGGAGATTTATATGAAAGTTTTGAAATTAGCTGCTATTCCTGCTGCTTTAATCGCAACTTCTGCTTTTGCTGAAACTGTCGTTGTTGATCAACAAGTTGTTGCACAGCCTGTTGCCGTATCTACTACCACCTACGATCCAAACTCAGGTGTAGTAAAAAACACAACAACTCAATTGGTTTCTGGTACTAGAACGTTTTTTGATACCGTAACACATCCTGCCGCTATCAGTGCCGAAGTAGGTACTTTAGGTTATGGTGCTAATCTTGGTTGGGCGCTAAACGATAAGACTGAGCTTGTAGTTGGTTGGGCTGGCGGTGACATTGGTGATTTAAAAGACACTATTGATATCCAAGATAATACATTTGATTTAGAAACTGATTACAGCAACCCATATATTGGTGTGAATTTACGCCCTGCTGCAAATTGGTTCACTGTTGGTCTTGGTACTATCGTTCAAGATAACGAAACAACTTTGAAAGCAGATAATGCCAAAGATGTTAAAATTGGAAATGGCACCTACAATGGTAAGATTGAAGCCACTGTAGAAAATAAAAACACATTGGCACCATATCTAACTTTAGGTTTCCGTCCTAATATCACTAACAATTTTGGTTTATTCGGTGAAATTGGTGCAGCCTATACAGGTGGTCAAAAAGTAACTGACGCTAAAATTAACGGTCTGAATCGTGCAGATCTAGCATCTGATCTTCAAAAAGATATTGATGATGAAGATTTAGCAAAATGGTATCCAATCGCTAAAATCGGTGCAACTTACCGTTTCTAATTTTTTAGCGTAAGCTTTAGAAAAACGACACTTTTGGTGTCGTTTTTTTTGCTGAATCATTGCCAAAAGTTTGCTTTATTGATACTATCCGCTATCAATTTTTGAGGCGAGATTTGTTGATGTATAACAAAGATTTAGCTTGCTTGGCGCAAGCAAGTGTGATGGATAGCATTCATTGTAGTGTCAATCTTGTTAGTTCACCCATGTGGGATTGGTTGGTGTGGATTTTGATTTGTATTGGTGTGTTTTTTACCGTCATGACAGGGTTTGTTCAATTTCGTTTATTTGGACATAGTGTCAAGAATTTGCTGGCTAGTCGAAGCACTGAACATCACGAGCATAGTGAGAGTATCTCGTCGTTTCAAGCGTTTATGACAGGACTGGCGAGTCGTGTCGGTACAGGAAATATCGCAGGGGTTGCTATTGCCGTGAGTGTTGGCGGACCGGGTGCGGTATTTTGGATGTGGTTTATTGCTTTGATTGGGATGGCATCGGCGTTCGCTGAGTCGTCCTTGGCACAGTTATTTAAAGTGCGAGATGCCAATGGGCATTTTCGGGGTGGGCCTGCTTACTATATCCGTCAGGGTTTAGGGCAAGGTTGGCTAGGTGTGGCTTTTGCAGTGAGTCTGATTTTGTGCTTTGGCTTGGTATATAATGCTATTCAAGCCAATACCATCGCCCAAGCCGTACAATCGGCGGTTGGTTGTACGGGCGATAATACCTGTGCTTCATGGGGGACTGGTAAACATGTTGTAGCGCTATTGTTGGTCATTATTTCTGCACCGATTATTTTTGGTGGGATAAAACGGGTTGCCACCATTTCAGAAATGCTAGTACCTGTGATGGCAGGGGTGTATCTGCTAATGGCGTTGTATATTATTGTGACCAATATCACCATGATTCCACAGGTATTTAATTTGATTTTGACTGATGCCTTTACTTTTAATGCGGCAGCGGGTGGGGCGCTAGGTGGTTTGGTGTCGCAGTCGATGATGCTTGGGATTAAGCGGGGGTTGTACTCTAACGAAGCAGGTCAAGGCTCTGCCCCTAATGCCGCTGCTGCTGCGGATGTACCTCACCCCGCCACGCAAGGACTGATTCAAAGTTTGGGCGTTTTTGTGGATACCATTATTGTCTGCTCTTGCACTGCGTTTATTATTTTATTATCAAAACTACCCACCGCTGATTTGACAGGGATTCAATTGACCCAAGCTGCATTAGAAAGTCATGTGGGTTCATGGGCGCAAATTTTCTTAGCGGTAGTGCTGTTTATGTTCGCTTTTTCGAGTATTATTGGCAACTACGCCTACGCTGAAACCAATGTGCAATATCTTAAGAATCATCCAATGATTTTAAATATATTTCGTATTTTTGTGCTTGCCTTTGTATATTTTGGTTCTGTGGCTGAAGTGCCTATGGTGTGGGATATGGGTGATTTGATGATGGCGATTATGGCGTATATTAATCTTGTCAGTATCGTCCTGTTGTCAAAATATGTGTTTATTTTGGCAAAAGATTATTCCGCTCAAATCAAATCAGGTGTTAAGCATCCTGTTTTTAACATCAATAAATACCCCGCCATGAAAGCCAAAGTCACATCGGGAATTTGGGAAAAATAACGATTAGACAATAAAAAAAGCCGTTGGTTATCAATGGCTTTTTTATTGTTTGGCTGGGTATCATAAGCGATACCAATAAATAGTGCGTTTTTTTATAGGTTTTTAAAACAGCCTTTAACACCCAATCAGATGATTGATTTTTCAAACACTTGCCGTAATTCAAAACTGGTATGCACTTGTGCGATACCTTCAATACGGTTTAGACGATGCAATAAAAATTCTTCATAATGCGCCATATCTTTGACTAAAGCTTTGATAAGATAGTCTTCGCTACGCCCTGTCACAATACTACAGCTGACCACTTCAGGAAATTCTCGTAGTTTTTTTTCAAAATTGCTAAAGCGTTCTGCCGTATGTTTATCCATGCTAATGGCAATATAGACTGACAGTTGATAACCTAATTTTCTAGGGTCGGTGGTGACACTATAACCCGTGATCACACCTGAATCCTCTAATTGTTTGACTCTGCGCGCACAGGGGGTAGGACTTAAGTTTACGCTTTCTGCCAATTCAAGGTTACTTATGCGCGCATTTTCTCGTAATAGCGCTAAAATTTGCCTGTCTATTTTATCTAATGAAGTCATCATAAATTCTCAAATTTAGTGGTTTTAACTACATAATATAATTTTATTAGCCATAAATATCAAATTCTATATATTTTATAGCAAAATTTGGTTACTTCAACTACAAAAAAATGGGTATAATTTCATCATAAAATTTTAAGCAAAATTAAATGTGGAGAATTAGCATGTCAATACAACCCAAGAATACGGCTTTTAATCATAAAAAATACCAACCCTTTGCGTTTGCACCAAAGATGACCCAGCGTACTTGGCCTGATAAAACCATCACCAAAGCGCCCATATGGACGTCGGTGGATTTGCGAGATGGTAACCAAGCTTTGATTGAGCCGATGAGCATTGAACAAAAAATGCGCTTTTTTGATTTGTTGGTGCAAGTGGGTTTTAAAGAAATTGAGATTGGTTTTCCCTCAGCGGCGCAAGTTGAGTATGACTTTACCCGCAAATTAATCGAAGGCGGACACGTACCCGACGATGTGACTTTGCAGGTATTGGTGCAGGCACGTGAACATTTGATTCGCCGTACTTTTGAGTCATTGAAAGGTGCCAAACGTGCCATCGTCCACGTGTATAACTCAACCTCAAAAGTGCAGCGCGAAAAAGTGTATCAAAAAGATTATGATGATATCATTGCCATTGCGGTTGAAGGTGCGACATTGTTGCGTGAGTTGGCGAAAGAATACCCTGAAACCGAATGGATTTTTGAATATTCTCCTGAAAGTTTTTCACAAACCGAGGTCGATTTTTCGGTCAAAATCTGTGATGAGGTGTGTAAAGTTTGGCGCCCTGACTTAGGTCAGAAGGTAATCTTTAACTTGCCATCAACCGTAGAGAGCTCAACGCCCAATATTTATGCCGATCAGATTGAATATTTTTGCCAAAACTTACCCATGCGTGAGCATGTGATTGTGAGCCTTCACACCCACAATGACCGTGGCTGTGCCGTGGCTGCCAGTGAGTTAGGTTTGATGGCAGGGGCTGACCGTATTGAAGGCACGCTTTTTGGCAATGGCGAGCGCACAGGCAACATGGACATCATGGTCATGGCGATGAATATGTATAGCCAAGGGGTAGACCCACAGCTTGATTTTAGTAATATGAGCGAAATCGCCCAAGTGGTGAGTGAGTGCAATCAGTTGCCAATTCATCCACGCCATCCCTACGTGGGCGAGTTGGTATTTACCGCTTTTAGTGGCTCTCACCAAGATGCCATTAAAAAATCGTTAGATTATAACGAGCAAAATGCCGAAACCACCCAAGGCTTATGGGATGTGGCGTACTTGCCGATAGATCCTGCTCATATCGGACGCGGCTATCAGGATGTCGTGCGTATCAATAGCCAGTCAGGTAAAGGCGGTGTTGCTTATATCTTGCAACGTGACTTTGGTTTTCATTTGCCGCGCTGGACGCAGATTGACTTTAGCCGTGTCATTCAGCAAGAAGCCGAAAGTCGCCAGACAGAATTGACATCAGATGATGTTATTAGCGTGTTTGAAAACACTTATTTGAACCAATCTACTTTGGCGTTGCAAGATTATGAAATCAAAAACACCGCGGGTGCAGTAAGCTTTACAGGCTCTGTGCGCATGGGGGATGACATCATAGACGTCGTTGGTAATGGTAATGGTCCGTTGTCTGCCTTTATCAATGCCATCTCTGCCAAATTGAACAAAAATATTCACGTTATCAACTATGCAGAGCATGCGTTAACGGTAGAAAATCAAAGCCCACTCACCCAAAACAACAGTGATGCCAATGCCGTTGCTTACTTACAGTTGAATATTGAAGGTGAGATTTATTCAGGTATCGGCACTTGCTCAAGCACCGTATCAGCGATGTTAAAAGCCGCCTTGTCTGCGTTGGCACAAGCGCAGATTGCCGATACTGAACATCATTAAATAGCTTTTATTTATCAGTAGCTTTTATCACCAAAAGAGCAATTGCCCTAGTTGCTCTTTTTTTATGGGCTAATATGTGAAATGCCTAGATTAATAGTACACAGGGCTGATAGCAAAAGTCGCTAATAGCAAAAGTGGTTTAATTTCAGACATACTATTTTATGGTATGATAGAGGTACTTTAAATTTTACAGTAATAATAGAGTTGTATGATGCATTGCGATATTTATAAATTTAGCAAAAAAGATGACCTGTATGTGTACATTGCTCGCCCAGATTATCCCAATGACACGGACGAGATTCGTGACTGGTTGTCAGTGTTGCCTAAGGATTTTCGTCAAGTGATTGGGCGCGAAACCTTTGTGATGCATTTGGATTTGGCGAATACGCCAAGGCTTGCACGAGTTAATAAAGCAGAAGTGTTAGAAAAACTGCAAAGCCAAGGGTATTTTGTGCAGATGCCGCCTGAAGACGTGCTGTTACGCCAAGCAAAATTGAATATGGCAGAAGCGCAGCAGAACAAGTGGCAGTAGCAAAATTTTAACCAAATGATTTGAATCATGCTAAAATAATCCATCTATTTTTGGCAAGGCAAAATTATGTTTGCATTTTTATCACTCGACCAAATCGGTAATGTGCTAGGCGAAATCATCATTTGGTGGGCGCAGTTGGTTCAAGGTGTGCCGCCAGACAAATTACCCTTATATGCCTATGTGGGATTTTCCATTGTCGTATTACTGCTTTGGATTTTAGTGGTACGGATTTTGCCAAAAACGCTTGCAGGTTTGAGTTGGATTATTCTATTTGCGATTTTGCTCACGCCCACCACTTCCCTTGGCACACCGCCTGACATCGCACCAGCAAGCATTTCAGTGGTTTATGGGATTTTACTCAAAGATCCAGCAATTATCTTTAATGGGTTGCTACCAATTATGGTTGTGATTACAGTGGGCTGTATTTTGGGTTTTATTTGGCAAATTCTTCGAATGGGCATCGATAAAACCAACAAAAAACATGCGCTAAATAACGCCAATATCATCCAGCCTAGCCGCTAGTTTATGATGGTGATAAGCCAACAAGCTGTTACGGCTTAACTTTTTATAGCTTAATTTTTTACAGCTTAACCTTTTACTTATAGCTTAACTTTCGCTAAAACTTATGCTAGTCTGAAACTCATTTTTGACGATTATCATAGGTTTTTTTATGTCTGACCATCAGCCAAATGCTGTCATCCAAAATAGCGTGACCCAAAGCAGTTTTAAAAGTACCGATAGTTATATCGCTACCGACAGCCTAAAGCTTGCCGTCAATGCTGCGATTCAATTGCAAAAACCGTTACTCATCAAAGGGGAACCTGGCACGGGTAAAACGCTACTGGCTGAAGAAGTGGCAAAAAGTTTAGGTATGCCACTGTTAACTTGGCACATCAAATCCACCACCAAAGCCGAACAAGGCTTGTATGAGTACGATGCGGTATCACGCCTGCGAGATAGTCAATTGGGCGATGACCGCGTGTATGATATTGCCAACTACATCAAGGCAGGCAAGCTATGGCAAGCATTTACCAGCCCTGAGCGTGTGGTACTGCTCATTGATGAGATTGATAAAGCAGATATTGAGTTTCCCAACGACTTGCTGCATGAGCTTGATAAAATGTCGTTTTATGTGTATGAAACTGGCGAAACGATTACCGCCGATCATCGTCCCGTCGTGATTATCACGTCAAACAATGAAAAAGAACTGCCTGATGCCTTCTTGCGTCGTTGCTTTTTTCATTATATTGATTTTCCTGATCAAGCAACCATGCGTGAAATTGTGGATGTGCATTTCCCCAATTTACAAGCCGACTTGGTGGATGAAGCGCTCAAGGTGTTCTACGGTCTGCGGGAAGTCAAAGGCTTAAAAAAACCGCCATCCACCTCTGAATTGGTAGATTGGATTAGTTTGCTGATGGCCGATGATTTGCAAGTGGGCAGTCAAAATGCGATTGAGCGGTTGAAAAATCCAAGCGATAGCTTACCGCCCATGGCGGGGGCGTTGCTCAAAAATGAAAATGACTTGAGTTTACTTGAACGTATGGGCTTTATGCTGCGGTTAAATCGCTGATTGTATTCTCTTAAAAAATTTAAATAAATTTGATTAAAATAGGATTTTGACTATGCCAAGCGTTTCAGAAGTAAGACCCAAAATTTGGGAAGACGTTTTAGATTTATTTGACAATGGAGAGTTTTCAGCCATTTGGGGCAGAAGAGAAAGTAATAATTTTAGAGAATTAGCAATTCGTTGGAATGGAGATGAAAATTATATTGGCTATCCAAATCAAGGTAGAAACCCTACTTGGTTTAGCCAACCAGAGTTTTTAGAAGAATCTATTTTATTAAGTTTACTAAAGCAAATAGTGCAGAATGATGTTAATCAAAGACGAGAAGAATTTATAGATAATATTTTACAAGCGATGAAAGAAAGCAAACAGAAAATTAAAAATTGAGTAAAAAAAGTGTTTCTTAATTTATTTTATACTTTACGCACTTATGGCGTACCAGTTTCCACCCGTGAATTGCTAGACCTTTATGCCTTATTAGAAACAGGCATTGTGTTTGCCGACCGTGAACAATTCTACGAGCTGATTCGTCTGTGTATGGTCAAAGACGAAAAATACTTTGATAAATTTGACCGTGCTATGGCGGATTATTTTGAAGGTATTGATACACTCGATATCGACGAGCTGATGGCAAAATTGGGTGATATCCCCAAAGAATGGCTGGAACTTAAACTTGACCCCAACAATCTCACCGAAGCCCAGCGGCGCCTACTCAAAAAATATGGCTCGCTTGAAGCACTCATGCAAGCCCTAGAGGAACGGCTAAAAGAACAAAAAGAGCGACACCAAGGCGGTAACAAATGGGTTGGTACAGGTGGCTCATCGCCATTTGGGGCGTATGGCGACCATCCTGAAGGCGTACGAATAGGGGGCGAAAGCCGAAAACGCTCAGCGGTCAAGGTGTGGGAGCAGCGCAAATACCGCGATTTGGATACGGATAACCAGTTAGAAACCCGCTCCATGCAGATGGCACTGCGAAAACTGCGTAAATTCGCCCGTGATGGGGCGGCTGATGAGCTGGATATTGGCTCAACCATCAAGAAAACCGCGCAAAAAGGGATGCTCGATGTGCAACTGCGTCCCGAACGCCGTAATCGTGTCAAAGTGCTCATGCTATTTGATATCGGTGGTAGTATGGATAGCTATATCGAAGCCTGTGAGCGCTTATTTGCTGCCGCTAAAAACGAGTTTAAGACGCTTGAATTTTTTTATTTTCATAACTGCGTGTATGACTATGTTTGGACAGAAAATGCCCGCCGTAACGCCAGTGCCGTGCCCACATTGGAAGTGCTACACAAATACGGCAGTGATTATCGGTTGATTTTTGTCGGTGATGCGGCAATGTCGCCTTATGAGTTGTTATCTGTCGGCGGTAGCGTTGAGTATATGAGCCAAGATACGGGGCAGGCGTGGCTAAAACGTATCACTAACCATTTTGATAAAGTCGCATGGCTCAATCCTGAGACACCAAGCTACTGGCAATACACGCAGACCATCGGTTTAATCAAAGATATCATGCAAGGTCATATGTACCCAATGACCTTGCATGGGATTGAAGATATGACCAAGTATTTGGCGCGGTAGTATTGTAAAGGCAAATAAAAAAGCATGAATCAATTTCATGCTTTTTTTTGTGATGACCGGCTAGTAGTCACCTAAAATCTGCTATTAAGCTAAAAGCTGCTAGTCAGATAACATTAGTTTGGACCACCCACACGCTCAATAACGACGTTGCCTGTGCCCGTGCTTGCTAAGCCAATTTGTTTGGCGGCGGCGTACGATAAATCTAATACGCGATGGCTTGAAAATGGACCGCGGTCATTGACTTTTACCACAACACTTTTGCCGTTTGATTTGTTGGTTACTTTGATATAACAGTTCATTGGCAATGAGCGATGCGCCGCAGTCAACGAATTGGAATCAAAAGTATCACCGCTAGCAGTTTTACGACCTTGAAATTGACGACCATACCAAGAGGCGACACCCGTTTGGCTAAAGCGATTGACTGTATTGGATGCAACGGCAGAAAGACGTTCTAACACGTCTGAATCTTTGCTAGCTTGTGAAGTGTCTTGGCTGATGAGTTGGCTGTCTAAGGCAAGGTTGCGAGGTTGGCGGGCTGATTTGACTAAGTCTGATGCATTGTTGTGCTGGCGGGTTAACTCATTAAGTACGTGATCTAAATTGCTCGTGGCTGCTTGGGTAGTTGAGCTAATCGCCGTTACGCCACAAAAGCAAAGTAACGTCGCTACGTTAGCTAAATTCGATTGACGCTTTGACATAATGACCTCTGAACAATCGCTCTTTACAATGAGCGCCTCATATTTGGGAGCGCATAAGCTTTCATATGTCATGTATACAAATCGCTTATAGGGCACCAAGAAAATTTATGAGATTTAACAATTAGTTTACAAATTTTACTTTGTTTCGGTATGTAATTGTTTAATCCTGATGACCCACAATAAGCAATTACGCGATTAAAATCACGATTTATTTAGATAAAAGGTATATAAAAATAGATAAACGGTAAAAATTATTAAGTTTTACCATCATAATTGTTTAAAACTGCTCATAAAAAAGATATCTTTTATGCTAACTCTTTTACGTTTTTTACATTTTAAAATACCCAGTTGCATAAATAGTTACATAAAGAATCGTTTATAAATAGCCTATTTACAAACAAAATAGTTTCGCAAAGAGTCTGATGGTCATTTAACATTATGTGAGGCAATTGACATCACTAAACCAAATCCTGCCATCAAAGTAATTAAAGCGGTACCGCCATAGCTGATAAATGGTAAAGGAACACCGACAACTGGCAAAATACCTGCTACCATGCCAGCATTCACAAACACATAGACAAAAAATGACATAGCAATCGCGCCTGAGAGTAATTTGCTATAGACAGCAGTATTGGAGTAAGCAATAAATAAGGCGCGGCATAGAATACAAAAATACAAAAACATCAGTAAACTGACACCAATTAAGCCAAACTCCTCAGAAAAAGCCGCAATGATAAAATCGGTGTGACCTTCTGGTAAAAAGTGTAGATGAGATTGTGTGCCTTGCAAGTAGCCTTTACCTGTGAGTCCCCCTGAGCCAATCGCGGTTTTTGACTGCATGATATTCCATCCAGCCCCCAAGGCATCGCTTTCAGGGTCTAGCAAAGTCAGGACGCGTCTGCGCTGGTAGTCGTGTAGCAGGTATTCCCAAGCCACAAAAACAAAAGGAATAAACAGCGCCACCGCAGAGCCAATCATCCACCAAGGTAAACCCGATAAGAACAGCACAAATAAGCCACTGGACGCCACCAATAAAGAGGTACCCAAGTCGGGCTGTTCAGCGATTAGCAGCACGGGAATACCAATCGCCACCAGCGTGATAAGCACTGTCGATAAACTTGGCGGCAAGTCGCGTTTAGATAAAAACCAAGCAGTGAGCATCGGCATGCCAAGCTTCATAAACTCTGACGGCTGCACACTACCAAACCCAGGAATATCAATCCAGCGCTGCGCACCCAGACGCACCTCACCAATAATTTTGACCAGTATCAGTAATCCCACGCCACCCACATAAAAAAACGGGGTAAAATCACGGTAAAGACTGGGCGGGATTTGCGCCATGACAATCATCACCACAAACGCGATGGTAAAACTAATGGTTTGACGGATGACCATCCCCATGTCTTGAGTAGAGGCACTGTATAAAATCGCTAAACCGAATAAAGCCGTGACAAACAATAGCATCAATAACCAAGGGTCTAAATGCACGCGCTGCCAAAAGGAGGGTAGACTGTCATTACCAAAGTGATGAGCTTGCCTAGAAAAACGGTACTGTCCAATCTTATCTACCATATACACCAAACATCAAATTAACCCGGTGACAATAAGTCTGTAAAAAGACACAAAAATAGGCTCAATAGTTTATATGGCTTAATGTAATTTTGGTAGTCTTAATAATGTAATAGTTTATAACACTTGTTTCATAGAAATAAGTCACCATATTAAGTGAAAATTAAGTTAACTGAAAATAATTATCAAGTAGGCATGATTAGCTAAGTATATCAAGCCTACTTTTTTGACAGTTGCTCATCAGTCCGTGGTGTTTTTCCATTTTGACGAAACGTGAATAGGCAATCCATGACACATCAAAACAAGACCAAAAATAAACCAACCATTATCGAAGACAACGCGCAAACCGCCCAGTATGCCAATGCCAAAAGTGCCAATACCCAGAATATCAACACTACCAAGACTCAGAATACCAAAACCAAGATTCTAACAGGCATTGTTGGCTCAGGGATGATAATGACATTGCTTATCGCCTGTAATCATCCCGTCACACCCGTCGATAATCGAAAACCTACTACGACCATCGTTCGTCAAACCCAGCCAGACCCTAAAAATCCTACTGTCACGCAGACTGACAATATGCGCGGTCTTATTCTAAACCGTCAAAACACAAGCCGACCTACAACAGATTATGGCGCACTCAAAAATACCACACGATACAATAGTAACGTTGTCTATACCAATGATGCAGATTTTAAAGATTGGCTGGCTAGCCACAGTTATCAGCAATCAGAAGTGTTGGCGTATCAAAATTATTTGCAAAGCCAATTAGGCAGTATTCCGCCGATGGATCAGTTAATCACGAGTGCCAGAGATGCGCGCCGCTGCGGTTTTGAGCCGTATGAAGTGCCGCCTGCGTCACTATGGCAAAATATCGTGCCTACCCTTCAAATGCTGCAGCAACTGCAAAAACAAGGTTATTTGCCGTATTCGACAGTGATACGCTCCGTGTATCGAAACCCTGCATTGAATGATTGTGCGGGCGGCGCTGGCGAGAGTAAGCACATGACCAATGGCGCGATTGATATTTGGATACCTGAAAACGAAGCCAATAAATGGGCGATAGAAAGCACCTTTGATGGGCTTTGCCAGTTTTGGCAATCCAACGGGCAAGCTTATAGTTTTGGACTTGGCCTGTATCCGACAGGCTCGGTGCATCTTGATACGCAAGGCTTTCGAAAATGGGGCGCAAGCCATAGCTCAAGCTCATCACCCTGCCGTTTTTAATCCTAGCGCGAGTGTTAACCCGTTAACCTTTAACATTGGCTATTTAGCGGTTTTTGTTGTGTTTGGTGTGGCGTTACCAACGGTCACAATCAAAAACTTGTTAGGGTCAATGAGGTCTTTATAGCTTTGATTGACAGCGGTAAGGTCGGCGCGCTGCACGCGCGTCACGTACTCGGTCAAGTAACTATCTGGCAGCTGATAAAACCCCATCATACCAACTGTGGCATTCATGGCGGCATTGCTAGCAAAACTAGTGGGGAAACTGTTGATTAGACTGTCTTTGGTTAAAGCCAATTCGTTTGCCGTTACCCCTTTTTCTAGCGTATTTTTGATGACTTGCTTGGTCGCCTCAATTGCTTCCTGCGACTTTTGGTTACGGGTAGAAAAACTAATGGTATAGCTGCCTTGGGCAAGCATCGGCGTGGTGCTGCTATAAATGCCATAGGTGAGCCCGCGTTTTTTACGGATGTCTTCCATCAATCTGGCTTGAAAATTGCCGCCCCCGACGATTTCATCGGCAATGGCAAAGTTGGTTTGATGCTGCAAGCCCAAAGTATCCGCCACGCGTTTTTGACCCAATTGCCCCATCAATACGGTGGTTTGGGTGCTGTCAAATGGGATATGAATCGTTTTAGCGGCGTTCAAAGGCTTGGCATCGGCAAGCTTTGGAGCTGCTGTGCCAACAGGCATTTGAGCGGTTAGCTGATTGGCAAGCGCCCGCGCGCGCTCAAGACTGATATCGCCTGTAATGGCAATATTTGCGTTGTTCGCCACCAAAAACTGCTGGCTAAAAGCTTTGAGATCGGTGGCATTAATTTTGGCAATGCTGTATTCCGTGCCTTGGGTGGGGTGGGCGTAGGGGTGATTCCCATAAAGCGCCGCAGCAAAGGCTTTGCTTGCGATGCTATCTGGGTCTTCTTTGGCTTGTTGCAGGCTGATTAAATACTGGGCTTTGGTACGTTCAAAGTTTTTGTTTGGAAACGTAGGCTGGGTCATCATATCGCTCATTAAACCAAGTGCAGGGGATAAGCGCGCTTCATCGGATAGACTGCGCAAACTCACGATAAACATGTCTTTATAAGCACGGGCAGATAAATCAACCCCAAGCTGCTCACTGGTCTCGGCAATCTCATCTTCGCTTTTATGGCGTGTGCCCTGATCCAGCATACTCGCGGTCAGACTGGCAATCCCAAAACCGCCTTTTTTAATCGCTTCATCACGAGCTGCGCCTGCATTAAAATACACACTGACATCCACAATCGGTAAATGATGGGTTTGTACCAAAGCGACTGGGGTACCCGAATCGGTCGTAAAGTGGATGATATGCGGTAGGGTCACTTTTAACGGTGCCGTCGTTTTTAGGCTGGTTAATTTGTCTAAAGCGGCAATGGGTGCAGTGGGGTCAACATTGCCACTACTGTGAGTATTGCTATGGGTGGCAGGTTCAGCATGGCCCCCTTGCGTGGCAATGGTGGTCATTAGTAATAAGATTTTAGCTAAGCGTGGTTTCATTTTTTTTCTCAAAATTCTAAGGATGGTCTGACAGCAATGTGGGCAAGTTAAATCAGGATAAGTTAAGTTACTGGTTTTATAGTTATTTATTGGGTTTGTTTTCTTTCACCACATTGAGCACGGTTAAATTGTTGTTAACCAAATATTTGCTAGCAGCAGCGTGTAAGTCACTTTCTGTGATGCTATCTAAGATTTTGGGTAGGTTAAACACCATCCGATCATCAAGCCCAATGCTGTTTAGACTGCCAATCATCTGCGCCTGTCCGCTGATACTATCTTGGCTATAAATCAAGCTGGTCATGGTGTTGGTTTTGGCACGGGTCAGTTCACTTTGTGCAATCGGTTGGGTTTTAAGCGCGTCAATCTCAGCAATGATTGCTTGTTTGGCTTGGGCAAGCGTCACGCCATCTCGCGGGGTGGCTTGGATTAAAAATAGCCCATCGCCCCGACTAAAGGCATTGTAACCACTGCCGACTGAGGCTAGTAGCTGTTTTTCCCGTACTAGGCGTTTTTCTAGGCGCGCAGATAGACCGCCATCGAGCACATCGGCTAGTAGCGATAGACTATAGGCGGTTTTGGGGTCTTTTGCTGTGGTAAGCGTCGGCACGTTAAACGCCATCATGACCATAGGCACTTGCACGGGTAGTTGCATGGTTTTTTCTTGATAACCACGAAAGCCTGGCTGTATCACACTGGGGCGCGTTGGCAGAGTTTGCGGTTTTTTATCGGCAAAATATTTTTTGACTTCATTGATAGCCTCTGTTGGATTGACATCGCCCACGATTACTAAGGTCGCATTGTTGGGCGCATACCATGTTTTATACCAATTGGTTAGGTCTTTTAGACCAATGGATTCGATTTCTGCCATGGGACCAATCACCGATTCCCCTTTGGGGCTGTTGGGATACGCCATTTTGCTAAACTGCTCATAGGCGCGGGCGTTTGGGTTGTCATCGGTGCGCTCGCGGCGCTCTTCCATCACCACTTGGCGCTCAGCGGTAAAGTCACTGTCTTTTAGCTGTAAATGGGTCATCCGATCGGCTTCAAGCTCTAGGGCGAGCGCTAAGCGATTGGCAGGGAAAATTTCATAATATGCGGTGTAGTCATAGCTGGTAAAGGCATTATTGCTACCGCCAAATTTGGCGATGAGGCGTTCAAAATCTGCTGAGGACACGTTTTTTGTTCCCTTAAACATCATATGCTCAAGCAAATGCGACATACCGCCTAAGTGGGTAGGTTCATCCGCGGCACCCACGCGATACCATACTTGGCTTATCACCACAGGGGATCGGTGATCTTCTTTGATTATCACCTTTAAGCCATTATCCAGCGTATATTCATGGCGCGTTGCTGCCCTATCGCTGTCAAAATCTGTGGGGCTTGGCGTTTGCTGGGTTGCATCGGTTACCGCGTTAGCAGTTGGGTGGGCGTTAATAGGCGTATTCGCTACAGTCGGGGTGGTTTTGGTCGGCATGCTTTTGGCTGCGATGGTCTGCGCAGTGCTGCAACCTGATACACTGAGCGTATAGGTCAAGGCGGCAGCAAGGATGGTAAGGTTAAAAAATGTAGGCTTTGACACAGGTTTTTGATTTAACATAGTTTCTCTTTAACTTTTAATCTTTAATCTGGTTTTTTTGATTGAGGTGCAATGGGGTTTGCAGGCATTATAAAAGATAGACCATGATAACGGATGTTGGCATTGATTGCTATTTGAAAGCCCATTGCACAATTAAGTATGACTAAATACGAGGTTTAAAATACGAGCTTCAAATTTTTAGCGCAGCAAGCTGTAAACGGACAGTTTTTTGCAAGACCATGATTAATCTGAGTGTAAGGGATTGACAGCATGTTTATTTCAAACTGCGAACAAACACTGTTATAATTTTATACATCTCAATATTTTAATGACAAATTTAACCATAGGCGATGATATGAGTAGCAACCAATTTAATAACAATGCTTCTAATAAGGTGGTAATTAATTTTAATAGCCAACCGACTAATTTTGATGATGCTACGATGCCCAATCTGCCTGTGCAAGATGTACCAATTATTGAAACGCCGCGTATCGCTGAAGCCGCCCAAACGTCAACACTGCAAGCACCCGCACCCACACAGCAGCCATCTGCCAATACGGCTGAGCCAAGCGCAGAACCTGAACAAAAAGGGGGCTGGTTTAGCCGCATGAAGCAAGGCTTGTCAAAAAGTCGTAAAAACTTGACCGAAGGCCTAACCAATATTTTGATTGGTGGTAAAGAAATTGATGATGAGCTACTTGAAGAAGTCGAAGACCAATTGTTGGTCGCCGACATCGGTGTGAATGCCACCAATCGCATTATCAAAAACTTGACCGAAGCCACTGCCCGCGGTGATTTGATTTATTCGCATTCACTGTATAAAGCGCTGCAAAAAGAACTAACCGATATCTTGACACCCAAAGTTGCGCCGCTGGTGGTGGATGCTAGCACAAAACCGTTTGTTATCTTGGTCGTTGGGGTCAATGGCGTGGGTAAAACCACCACCATCGGTAAACTTGCCAAACGTCTGCAAGCTGAAGGAAAATCAGTGATGTTAGCAGCGGGTGACACGTTCCGTGCGGCAGCCACCGAGCAATTGCAAGTTTGGGGGGAGCGCAATAATATCCCTGTTGTCGCCCAAGGTCATGGTTCAGACAGTGCCTCGGTGATTTTTGACGCCATTCAATCTGCCAAAGCCCGTGGCATTGACGTGCTGATTGCCGATACCGCAGGGCGTCTACAAAATAAAACGCATTTGATGGAAGAGCTGAAAAAAGTGATTCGCGTCATGCAAAAAGCCGATCCGACAGCGCCGCATGAATCCATGATTGTGCTCGACGCGGGTACAGGACAAAATGCCCTAAATCAAGTAGAAATATTCAATGAAGCAGTGCCATTGACAGGCGTGACCGTCACCAAATTGGATGGCACCGCAAAAGGCGGCGTGGTATTTAATATCGCTGAAAACACCAACGTGCCGATTCGTTTTATTGGCGTGGGTGAAAAAATTGATGATTTGCGCCCATTTCAAGCCGATGATTTTGTCAAAGCGCTATTTGAAAAAGACGAATAACATGATAATGACGTCTTATCAACTTGCGAAAAATTTGCCAACCATGACGCTGGTGGCGCATCAAGGCTGTTTGATTGCGCTCGATTGGCATACGCAAAAAACCCATGACCTATTAGCTAAGCTGTTAGCTAAGTTCAAGGTAAAAGTAGCCGTCATGAATTCGGTAGCGTTAAGTCACTCGATTGATGCCGATGCAAAAGTGCTAGTAGAGACCATCACCCAGCTAAAAGAGTATCAGGCAGGTCAGCGACAAGTATTTGATATGCCCATCGCCCTCTACACAGGCACACCCTTTCAGCAAAAAGTATGGCAAGCATTACGACAAATCCCTTACGGTCAAACAATCAGCTACGCACAGCTTGCGCTACAAGTGGATAATCCCAAAGGCTTTCGCGCAGTCGCGCAGGCCAATGGCCGCAACCCACTAAGTCTCATCATTCCTTGCCATCGCGTGATTGCCAGCGATGGCAAATTGGGCGGTTACACCGGTGGGATTGAGATTAAGCAAACATTGCTTGATATAGAGCAAGCAAGTTATCAGCGATAAACAATAACCCAATGAGGCGTTATTCTTTGTCATCGGCATCTTTTTCTTCCCAAGTTTCTAAGCGTTTATAAATACGACCATAAACGGTATTTTTACGATACTTGCCTTTTTTGGTCATCTCATCCGGCGCTAGACCCGTCAATAGATACATGGCTTCATTGACATGCTCTACGGCATAGATGGTAAATTTACCTGCCGTCACGCTATCGATGATATCTTGACGCAGCATCAATTGCGCCAAATTGGCTTTGGGCACAATCACCCCTTGTTTACCCGTCAAGCCTTGCTCGACACACGCATCATAAAACCCGGCGATTTTGGCATTGACGCCGCCGACCGCTTGGACTTGACCAAATTGGTTCATCGATCCTGTAACCGCCAAGCTTTGATTAATCGGGCTTTGCGATAGGGCAGACAGCAGCGCGCAGGTTTCGGCTACTGTCGCGCTATCACCATCGATACCGCCATAACTTTGTTCAAAAGCCAACGATGCAGTAAAGTTGAGCGTGTGGTCTTCTGCAAACAGTGCTTTTAGGTAACTGCTCATAATCAGCACACCTTTGGCATGGATAGAGCCGCCTAAATCCACATCGCGCTCGATATCAACAATATCGGCGTGCGCGGCACTGTGATGCACTGACGCGGTCAACCGCGCAGGCATGCCAAACTCACTATCTGCGTAGCTGATGACTGTCAGCGCATTGATTTGACCAATCGCTTTGCCTTGGGTGCTAATCAGCTGTTGCCCTTTTTCTAGCTCTTGCCAGAACAATTGCCGTAAATAGCCCGAGCGGTGACGAATATCCTCAATGGCTTGACGGACATGGCTAGCGGTTACTGTGTTTTCAGGCGTAAGCTCTGTTTGATTGATGATAGCATGACGATTGGCTTCGAGTAATAGCTGCGCCAATCTGTCCCCATGTAGGCTTAACTCATGCTGGTCTTCCGCTTGCTCACTGAGATAATCCAATAAACACGCCAACGCGGTGTTATCAAACGTTAGCAATTGATATTTGCTTATCATATCAGCAATTTTGGCAGTCATCGCTTGTTCGTTGGCATGACTGCGTACCACGCGATCGTGAAAATCTGCACGGATTTTGAATACGGCATTAAATTCAGGCTCAAAATCTAGCAGGTCATAATATAAGTCTGGCTCACCGAGTAAAATGACTTTGACATCGAGCTTAATCGGTTGTGGCTCAAGGCTGATACTACCTGTCAGTGTCAGCATTTGCTCAAGGCTCGACATTTTGATTTGGCGGCTTTGCAGCGCGCGTTTGAGACCTTGCCACGCATACGGATATTCAAGCAAATTAGTTGCTTCAAGCACCAAATAACCGCCATTGGCGCGATGCAGTGAACCGGCGCGAATCAGACTGACATCCGTTGACACGGTACCCAAATGGGTAATTTGCTCGACATGACCGAGTAAATTTAAATGGGTGGGTAAGTCTTCAAACACAATCGGTGCGCCTTGATCGGGCGCATGGCTTGCAATCACATTGACAAAATAGCGCGCAGGCAATGGCGAAAAATGGCTGGGCAAAAATTCTTCATCATCTTCATTGATGATTCGTTCTACATGATTGACGATATCGTCATGCACGTCTTGCAAATACTTACGAACCTTTGGTAAGTCTTGATACTTGTCAAATAACGGCTCCATCAGAGGTTTTAAGGTACGCCGAGTCAATGAATGGTGGAGCGCTTGTAGGGTCTGATTGGCTTCATCTTCAATTTGCTCAAGCTCAACGGTCAGTTGGCTCAAGCGTTTTTGCATGTGGTTCTTATCTTGATAATTGGCAACATACGGCGACTTTGGGGTTAAGCCAAAGCTGGCTTGATTGGTTGCGCTCGAGGTATTATTAGAAGCGCTAGTTGTGGTGCTAGAGGTTTGATTGGCTTTAAGTGGTAAAACTGGCGCTTTGCCACTGGATTTTTGGCGACCCAATTTATTAGCAGGTTTGATTGATAAATAACCATCGCTTGGCTCAATATCATTGTAACTGTCATTGTCATTGCCATCGGCTCGGTTGTCACTAAAATCCGATTTGATAAAAATTGGTTTGTTGTCCGAAGGTCGCAGCGCCAACGCAAGTGAATACTGTTTGCCTTCTTCATGCAGCGCATGATAGACCTGTTCTTCACGAAGGCTAATTTCATTCTTTATGGCTTCTACTTTACTTTGGTAGTGCTCACTGCGAAAACGCTGATTGAGCTGACGCTTGGTGGTTAGCCAAAAGGTTTTGACATCTTCCGCTAATTGCTTGCCCATCCCAGCAGGAAGGTCAAGCGCAATCGGGGTGCGCGCATCAACAAAATTATGCACATACACCCAGTCATTGGGCGTGGGTTTTTGTTTGGCGTGTGCTTGTAGCAGGCGAGTGATTAAGGTGCGTTTGCCCAGTCCGTTTTCACCTGCAGCAAAGATATGATAACCATTGGCATTGATATCAAGCGCAGTGGCAATCGCTTTACAGGCGCGCTCTTGCCCAAAGCCAATCTCAAGGGTTTTGGTATGGTGGCTATCTTTTGGCAAGGTCGCTGGGTCGGTATAACGGCGCAAGTGCGAGATTGCAACAGGCTGTAAATTGTCAGATTTGATGGTATCGGTAATGATAGAGGAGGATTTTGAAGTCACAGGGGTAGTACGAACAGATTTTGCAAGGGTATTTTTCATAAAACAAGTTTCATCAACGCATTAAAAAGCGGTAGTGGGAAAGATAAACAATGACAGTGACAGTTAAAGTGACAGTGCTTAAGGTCTGAAGTCTAGGGTCACTTATAGTCAACAGATAGGTTTTGGTAAGTGGTAATAAAGTATCAGTATGATGTGGTTTTTTATTGATAAAATCAATGGCTATTTTTCGCGAATCGTTGCCTTAAGGTTTCAGCCGCAGTAATATAAAAGTTGATGGGTAAGTATTTGCTAAGATAACATATTGACGCTTAACACAATCGTTTGAGACAACAACATGGCTAAAACAGAAAACGGATTTATTTTAGCGCTGGATCAGGGCACTACATCAAGCCGCAGTATCATCTTTGATAATCAATTAACACCCATCGCCATCGCCCAAAAGCCGCTGGGTATCATCACCCCAAAATCCGGGTTTATCGAGCAAAATGCCAATGACATCTGGCAAACCCAAATTAGTACCGCCCAAGAAGTGATTGCCAAAGCAGGATTGTTGGCGACAGATATTTCAGCCATCGGTATCACCAACCAACGTGAGACCACCATAATTTGGCATAAAAAGACCGGTAAGCCTGTCGCACCCGCCATTGTCTGGCAAGATAGACGTACCCATCAGTGGTGCAGAGACTGGCGTGATAAAGGCTTTGATGCCAAAATCCAACAAATTACCGGATTACGTATAGATCCGTATTTTAGTGCCAGCAAAATTGTATGGCTGTTAAACCAAAACCCTAAGCTTCGCCAACAAGCGCTAGCAGGTGAGTTGGCTTTTGGTACCGTGGATAGTTGGCTACTGTTTAACATGACAGGCGAGCATAGCATTGATATCACCAACGCCTCACGCACCATGCTGATGTCTTTGCAAACAGGCGACTGGTCTGATGAATTATTGGATTTATTTGATATTCCCAAAACCATGTTACCTACCATCAAGCCATCGGATGGCGATTTTGGGGTCACCAAACAAGGGATGTTTGGCAAACAAATCCCAGTCACGGCAGTGCTAGGCGATCAGCAAGCCGCCTTGTATGGGCAGGGCTGTAACCGAGCAGGCATGGCAAAATCCACCTATGGCACCGGCTGTTTTTTATTAATGAATACCGGCGATAAGCCCTGTGTCAGTCATCAGCAATTACTTACCACCGTCGCTTGGCAAACCACAGAGGCGAATCACACTCGTCAACCTAACCGGCATGAATCCTCAGCTAAATTGCCCAACTTGTTAAAACCTTTACAAAATTTACAACGAAATAAAAAAACAAGCGTCACGCAAACACAATATGCGCTTGAAGGCAGTGTATTTATGGCAGGTGCCATCGTGCAGTGGCTACGCGATAACTTAGGTATGATAGCGCGCAGTGAGGACGTTGAAACCTTGGCGGCGCAAGTACCGGATAGCCAAGGGGTGACCCTGATTCCTGCCTTTACCGGGCTTGGCGCACCTTACTGGCGAGCAGATGCTACCGCAAGGCTTATCGGGCTGACACGCGGTACTACCAAAGCGCATATCGCTAGAGCCGCCTTAGAAGCGATTGCGCTACAAGCTTATGATGTGTTAATCGCCATGCAAAAAGATAGCCCAGTACCACTGCACGAACTGCGTGTGGATGGGGGCGCTGCCAATAACAATATCTTAATGCAATTTCAAGCCGATATACTCAATGTCCCTGTGCTGCGACCGACGACCACTGAGATTACCGCAAAAGGGGTGGCATTATTGGCAGGGCAAGCGGTGGGGCTATATGATGACACTAGCATTGGTGAAAGTTGGCAGTTAGACCGTATCTTTGAGCCTAAGATGGCCTTGTCTGAACGCCAAGCCATCGTTGAGCGTTGGCAGTTTTATATTAATCAACTATTAAATGAACAAATTTAAAGCAAGACAATCATTAACACAGCTCTAAAAAAAATAAAAATAATGTAAAAACAAAGAGTTAACCATATGAAAAATTTTTTAAAGACTCGACACGAGAGTGATTTTCGTTAGCAATTAAATGCATTAAGTAAAAAAAAGCACTTTATGCACCCAATTTTTAAACAATGCTTAAAAATATCAGCAAATTTTGGCTGAAAAAAGTGATTTTTAGTGTGGAAATCGACTAAAAAAATGTATAATGCTGCAAAATTCGACACTGTGTTGACAGTGTTAGAGTTATGAAGATGAAAGTTAGAAATTTTTTTGGACAATGTTGGTATAAGCAAGCAGGGATAACTGGTAACTAAACATTAAGGATATGACAGTGGACAATCAATTTGTTATCGCTACGGCAAATTTACTTAACTTTGCACTGCCCAATCGGGTTTTTTATCGAAACCAAGACGTGTATACGCCGCAGCAATATCAACAAAAGATTAATGCACTTGCCCCCATTTTTCGGCAATTGCAAGCTGATATCATTGGTTGCCAAGAAATTTGGGATGAGCAAGCACTCATTGACTTATGTCGTGCAGCGGGCCTCAATGACTATCATGTCACTGTGCCACTAGCCAGTAATCAGCCAGACAGTCCATTAACCCAAGGGCGAGGCGCAATTGGTACCCCGAGCGTAGGTTTGGTATCGCGTTTTGAGATTATTAACACCCAATTACTCACGCAGATGCCTGCGATTGCGTTGTTAGATGTTCCTGATGTTGGGCTTTATCAACAATTTAATCGCCCCCCGCTGATTGCCGACATCAGATTGCCAAATGGCATGGTAGTCACCGTGATTGTGGCGCATCTAAAAAGTAAACGCCCTGAGTTTTTAGAAAACGCGCAAGGCGAGCCGTTAGAAGATCGCAATGATCCGCTAATTCGAGTCCGCGCCAAGCTGCGCAGTCTTTGTATGCGGGCAGCGGAAGCGGCAGGCATTCGCCAAGTGGTCATCGAAAAACTGTCACACAACAACCATCCGCTGATTTTGTTAGGGGATATGAATGATGTGATGCAAAGTGTCACTTGTCAGCTTTTAAGCGAATCGGGCGAAGTATTTTATGATAAGTCGATGCGCGATATCGTGCTGTATGATGCCTCTACGGTACAAAGCCGTATGCACTGGCTTAAAGATGTGGCGTACACCCATATCCACCAAGGTATGCCAGAAGTACTTGACCAGATTTTGGTATCTGAACAGTTTTTAGCTGATAGTAAATTTAACATCGGGGAAGTATTACAAGTTGATTATTTTAATGATCATCTCAAATTTATTGTAGAACAACGCCCAACCGATCATGGATTGGTACGGGCACAAATTAAACTTTATTCATAATCAGTCGATAGAGAGGAAATATGTCAAGCGCTTATGATGAAAAAATTGAGGATGTGTTGGTGGACTCTGAGCTCGCTCGCCGCTTGGTCCCTAACAAATTCAAGTTCACTAGCCAGCAAGGTCGTTTGCGTCGCCAAAAATTATTAGCCGCTGCCAAAGAGTTGAGCGCGACCCGACCTGTCAGTGAGATTAGTTTGGCGGATGTGTGTGAACGAGCGGACATTCCCAGAGCTTCAGCATATCACTTCTTCCCAAACGTTGAAGCGATTTTTTTGGCATTACGTTTTTTAAATGCGATAGAAATCTTTAACAAGCTTGAAAAAGTCGATGCCAAACAATTTAGTCGCTGGCAGGCTTATATCACCACAGTCATTGAGACAGGCGTTGATATTATTCAATCCGATTTAACGGTTGCCCGTTTGATTTATGAGACCAATACCCCAGATTTTGAGGGCAATGCGTTTGGTAGTGAAATCGAAAAAAGCCTCGCCCAAATGGTGTATGATAAGTTGTCTGAGCATTATAAAATGCCTGCTTTAGAAACCATTCATCAGCAATTGTTAGTCGCGTACGGTATTATCAATGGTATTTTTATTTTAGCTTATCGCTCAGAAAAAGAAATTACCGATGCCTATCGTCAAGAAGCGATTACAGCGGTGATTGCTTATCTACGTTGTTATCTACCTGAAAATTTGCCAAAAAACGGCTAGTTTTATAACCTGCTAGGGTTATAACCGATAGCCAATAAAATAGGCAATAAAAAACCCATCAGCGAGATGGGTTTTTTTACTTAAACAGAAAATCTACGACTTGATTTTATTTTGAGTTTTTTGTGCGGTATTGGTTACTGCGTCACCTGTTTTTGATACGTCTTTACCAAAACCTTTGACTGTATTACAACCCGTGACAGCAAACATAACAGCGATTGATGCAGCGATTAATTTTTTCATTTTAAATTTCCTCAGATATATCCATTATTTTTTAACAGTTTTTAGCTACCAGGTTAAATCATGCGACTTTATTGATTCATAGAAGATTGGTTCATAGAAGTTAAAATAAAGTAAAACATGCTTGGTAGAGTCATGGTAATGCAGGTTAGTCTAACGTCGCTATAGCGTTAATGTAACCAAAACTATCAAGTTGTAAAAAAAACTTAAATTTACGCAATAAGTATAGGTTTTTTGTAAATTAATCTTCGCATTTAGCGCTTTTTTATTTCAATCTGTTTTATTTTAATCTGGTTAAGGATGTCGACATGATTCATGTGGTATTAGTTGAACCCAAAATGCCAAGCAACACAGGCAATATTATTCGGTTATGCGCCAATACGGGCGCAACGCTACATTTGGTTGAGCCACTCGGGTTTGAGTTAGAAGATAAAAAATTACGCCGAGCAGGGCTCGATTATCATGAATGGGCAAATGTCAAAGTACATGCCAATTGGCAGGATGCACAGGACAGTCTAAGTCAAAGTGGGGTACAAAGAATCGTTGCCTTGACCACCAAGCTTAGCAAACCTTTATATGATGAAGATTTTACGCAACTGGCAAATATCGCTTTGGTATTTGGGTCAGAGACAGCCGGGTTACCCGAGCCAATTCGCGCGGCAATTGGGCAAGACAACTGGTTGCGTTTGCCTATGTTGCCGACCTCTCGCAGTCTGAATTTATCCAACAGCGTGGCAATTACATTATTTGAAGTTTGGCGTCAGCAGGGGTTTGGCGGTGATAACGGTCACAGTATCGGTTATGACAATCTCATCCCTTATGACCCAAAATAACCGCAAAATTTATAAGCAATTTGCAGGTTTTGGCAACCCTGCAATGCGGTTGACATGACGCGCGACTAGACCTGTGTTAAACATGGCTTGCAATTTGGCATTATCAACCGCCAATGAGGGCAATTGCTTGGATAAAAACTTGATTAAAGGACGGGTCGTCGGTGGATGGCTGTATAAATCATAATATTGACGTACCGCGTCTATGATTTGATAGTGCTCAGGGGTTAACGTGACATCCAGCGTGTTCGCCAATTGTTGCGCAATATCTGGTGACCACGTTTGATGAGCTATCAAATGACCGTCTTGGTCAAGGGCGGCTTGGTCAAGTTCGGGAAGTTGGGTCATAGTATTTATAAATCAAAAGTGGTATCAAAATTAGGCGCTGTGGTGGGCTGTAGCGTGATTTGAGCACACCAATCAAAGTCTGCTGATTGGTTTGCTTGCCATGCTTTGAATCTATCAAAATCCGCTAGTGCCAGCCAAGCCGGCGGCATATCATACATATCAAGGGATGCTAGCATATGGGCAAGCTTGCCCGTGGGCGCATCAAGTAGTAAGTTTAGCATGCCATCACCGATAGTCAGCTGAATTTGGTGGTCAAACGCCGCCAGCGCAAACGCCATTGATAAGGCTTCATGACAAAGCAAAAACGTGTCAGCGTAAATATTAATGACAATTTTCATAGTAAACCGCTATCGCTAAACCCATCCCAATTAAAACTGATAAACCGTTTTTGCCCTGTGCAGATGCATGGCTAATTCACCCAAACCAACTAATTCAAAGCCATCTGCCAAATTGTCACCTTGTAGCTGATGTCTAGTTGCATTGTCAGCATCTGTCACCCCGCGAGCCAAAGCGGCACTCACGCACACTTGAATGGTTATATCATGACTCATAGCAAAGTGTTGCCAATTTTTTGCCATATTTTCGATATCCTCTGGCAGCCAAATTAATCGGTTGGCAAGCATCACCGCATCACTATATAAGAAAATTTTAAAATCGGTAGTAGTTAACGAGTTTTGCTCAACGGTTGTTTTACTATCGTTTTCACATAGCGATTGGGCGCATTCAAGCGCTCGTTTGGTAAGCGGATGACTAGGCGCATGTGTCATCAGCATCACAATCGGTGTATCCAACGTCGAAGTATTGGGCATAGCGATATTATTCGATGTAGTTATCAAATCAGTCATTTAACCATCTATAAGGCATTAATCTATAAAACTGCAATCTGCCCGCTATTTTAGCAAAATCGACCCCTATTTGCGATAGTTGCGATACTTGTAATAGCTGCGATGCAATTGTCATCAAACTGTTATCAAATTGACATGAGGTTGTCAATGGCGGCTTATAAGCTTAACCCATACAAAGGATTGATTTAATTTACCGAAACGGCTTTTGTAGTCAAATAAAGCAGTCGGTTGTAATGGTTGATAACATACTATGAGTGACAACACTGTAAACACTAATTTGTACCAGGCTTCGTCTGACAATAAGACGACGTCAGCCAATCACGAGAGCCCCTCCACTCAAGTTGCAGGTACGCCTTTTTATGACAATAGGCCATCATTGCATATCGCGTTGGTGACTGAAACTTGGTTGCCTGATATCAATGGGGTAGCCTCAAGCGTTTATCAAATCATGCGCGAACTCAAATCGATGGGTCATCGCATCACTTTGATTCGCCCCAAACAAAGCGATGAAGCCGAACAACATACCCTAACAACAGGGCTTAACACTGCGGCTGTTACCACTGATTTACAAGTGCCAAGTTTGCCCATTCCTTATTATCCGCATCTGCGCATGGGGCTACCTTGTTACCGATTTTTAACCAAGCAGCTGCGCAAGCTTCGTCCTGATATCGTACATATCGTGACGGAAGGTCCTTTGGGACTTGCGGCGCTGATTGCTGGCAAACAGCAAAGCATTAAAGTCTCTTCAGGTTATCACACCGCGTTTCATGATTTTAGCCGATACTTTGGTTGGAAAGTTGTCTCAGTGCCTTTGCTTGCGTATATGAAGCGTTTTCATAACCAGTGCAATGCTACGTGTATTCCAAGTCAGACCACCCAACATCAGCTGGCTGAATTTGGTTTCAAGCATTTGTACCAAGTCGGTCGTGGCGTTGATACAGCGCGCTATGCACCGAGCAAACGTAGCCAAGCATTACGGCAAAGTTGGGGCGTGGGCGAGGGTACCACAGTGTTAATGTGTGTGAGCCGTGTTTCCCCTGAAAAAGGTATGGATACCGTCATTAAAAGCTTCAAAGCGCTACAATTACAGCAGCTGCATCGTCATGTCAAATTAGTGATTGTCGGTGATGGACCATACAAAGAAGCGCTCGTTAAACGGCATGCCAATGATACAAGCATTATTTTTGCAGGCTTTAAAACAGGCGAGGCGCTGGCAAGTTATTATGCCAGTGCCGATGCTTTTGTCTTTGCTAGTCAAGTGGAAACTTTCGGTAATGTCGTCACCGAAGCGATGGCATCGGGGTTACCAATTTTTGCCTATCATGATGCGGCTGCGGCGCTGTTGGTGGATGATAGTTGTGGTAAAACCGTACCGCTTGGGCAAGAACAATGCTTTGTAGAGATGGTTAGCGAATTACCCAAACAACAACAGCTTGATCAGATGCGACTAGCTGCGCGGCACAAGGTAGCCGCTTTTTCTTGGCAAAAACCTGCCCAAGAAATGTTGACCATGTTTTATGAAGTGCTATCAATCCAGACCAATACCCTGACAGCTAGCACAGTGATGCCAGCCATTTTGTCTTCTCAAGCACCAGCTCACCATCCGCTAGCGGATTCGACAATCGCCCCCATACCTCAGCCAGTTCCGCCGACTGTCGGGGCAAAAAAACAGCCACGATATAGCCACTCAACCCAAAATAGTCACCCAACCCCAAGACCCGCTGAATCTGCTGCGTTTTTTTCCAAAACGTGATGTTCAAATAGGCAAAAAAAAGGATGGCGCCATGAATCACCCCATCAATCAATCCATAAAAAAATCCAATCTGTCACTTGCCAATTCAGAATTTACCTGTACCCCTGCTAGCCCTGTCGAAAACTTACCCAATTTAATGCGCAATTATTATCAATTTTTGCACAGTAAACCTAAACTATATCATTTGCAAAAGCGCGTGCTGCAGTGGGATACTCGCTTATGTTTACGGGTAAATTTGCTGTCACAATTGAAGTTTTTTGCGCAGTTCTTCAAAACCATCAGCCGCTTAGGCGATGGTTGGTTTTGGGCAGTATCGACGGTAGTGATGTTGGTGGTGTTACTATCGCAAGGATGGGTCGCTAGCATCGTTGCTGTTAAAGTCTGTGCGGTGTTACTGAGCAGTTTTTGCGGTTATTTGCTGTATAAGTACCTAAAAGTGCATACAGTACGTCCACGCCCTTACCAAGTACACCAGACCATTACTTTAGGCGAACGGCCTTTAGATGTATTTAGTTTTCCATCGGGGCATACACTGCAAGCGGTATTGTTTACCACCATGATAGGTCATCAAGTGCCGATGCTGTTATGGGTATTGCTACCATTTACGATGCTGGTGGCATTATCGCGCTTAGTGCTTGGGTTACATTATCCCACCGATGTGTTGGTGGGGGCGGGCATTGGCGCAACATTTGCGACCCTCGGTAGCAAAGTGAGTGATTACTTGGTTGCGTAAAGGATGTTGCCAAATGATGATATCGCTAACTATTAAGGCAAATGAAAGCCAAACTGCGCACACATCGTTAACCAATCTGTATCCACAGGCGCAGTGATATCAACACGCTGATTGTCGGTCAGTCTATGAAAAGCCAAGGTATGCGCATGTAACATCAAGCGATGCACGCCGATATGTTGACGGATAGCGCGATTTTGGTGATGATCGCCATAGCTGGTATCGCCAATAATCGGGTGAAAAACATGCTTCATGTGGCGACGTAGTTGGTGTTTTCGTCCGGTAATGGGCGTCAATCTAGCCAAACTAAAGCGTGAAGTGGGATAGCGTGCCCGCGCTTGAAACGGCTGCTCAGTTGTTGCCAAGCATTGCCAATGCGTTTGCGCAGGTTGCAGTAAAGTTAATTCAGTAGGGCTTGTAAGGGATTCAGCAAACATTTCTGTCGAACTAACGTCCCTTTGTTGTAGCGCCTGCAAACTTGGTTTATCGCCAATTTTATCCAAAATTTGTGTGAGTGGGTAATCAATCAGCCCTGACGTCTGCCCATCGACTGTCAAATATCCGCGCACGATGGCTAAGTAAGATTTTTGCACTTGCCTGTTTTCAAATTGCTCACACAGTTGCCGCGCTGATTCGCTCGATAAAGCAAACAGTAACACCCCCGACGTCGGTCGGTCTAAGCGATGAATCGGATAAACATATTGAGCCAATTGATCGCGTAGGGTCTGCATCACAAACTCGGTTTCATGACGGTCAAGCCAGCTTCGATGGACGAGCATACCCGCAGGCTTATTGACTGCCACACAGTGTTCATCTTGATATAAAATTTCTAACATAGTGTTTCCCCAAAAGCCACAGACATAAAAAAGGTCAGAATCGTATCTGACCTTTTCACCACCTTAACCATTATTCATGTTCGTTGTGCATCGGTGGATGACGCTTAAAGCCACCGGTTTTAAACGCCAAATAGATAAGACCGATTACTGCCCAGCTTAAACCCATTTTGATGGCGATAGGCTCACTTTCTTTCCACATCAGCGCCACACTGATAAAGCCCAGCAGCGGCACAATCAAATACATCAACAAATCATAGGCGCTGTGGTAGCGTTTTTCACGGATGATATAGGTCGCAATCACGGATAAATTAACAAAACTAAACGCCGTCAATGCCCCAAAACTAATCAAATGCGCGATGACATCAAACTCAATAAAACCCGCAGTTAATGCAATCACACCCGCGATATAGATATTGTAGGTTGGGGTCAAGTATTTTGGATGAATATGACCAAAAATACGTTTGTTAATGACCCCATCACGCCCCATCACATACATCAAACGAGAGACACCGGCATGTGCAGAAATACCTGACGCCATCACCGTGACAATTGCAAAGCCCAATACGGCGGCTTGAAACGCAGAACCACCGACCAACATCAAAATATCTGGCTGGGTAGCAGCCACATCTGGGAAATATTTGTCAGGGGTTTGTGGGAAATAAATCTGCATAAAGTAAGTGCTAATGATAAACACAATACCGGCAATCAATGCGGTCAAGAAAATTGCTTTTGGTAAGGTTTTTTGCACATCTTTGGTTTCTTCCGCCAATGAGCTTAGCGAGTCAAAGCCTGTGAAAGAGAAACATAAAATGGTTGCACCACTGATAAGTGCCGTCATGTTGGCAATATCATTCCAAAACGGCTTTAAGCTCCATAATTGGTAAGCTGCGGCATTGATAGTGCCATCCGCATTGGTGCCCGCCATCAATTTACTATACACCAACCACGTAAATACACCGATAATCAATAGCTGAATAAACACAATCCAACTATTAAAATAAGCCACGACTTTGGAGCCATGCACGTTAATCCAGGTCATAAATCCCGTCAGAATAAATACCCAAATCCATTTGTTGACATCAGGAAACAGCGCTTCAAGATAAATCACCGCTAGGATAATATTCACCAAAGGTGACAATAAATAATCCAACCAAGAAGACCAACCCACCATAAACCCGACATTGGGATGAATCGATTTTTGCGCATAGGTATATGCCGAACCGGCCGAAGGATAACGACGAATCATGCTACCGTAACTTAGCGAGGTAAGCAAAATAGCGATCAATGCAATAATATAAGATGTTGGAACGTGCTGATGACTGGCTTCAGAAACCAAGCCGAAAGTATCAAATACGGTCATGGGCTGAATATACGCCAAACCAATAATGATAATGTGCCAAAGGGCTAAATGACGTTGCAATTTAGCGGGCGAATTAGTCGCAGTGGTGGTATTGTTCAAAGTTACCTTTCTCCTATACCCAGTGGTGTTAAAAACAGTCAGCTGTCAAAAGACAAATGGGCGCTGTTTTTAGCCAGTTGAGAGTAGATTAATGCAGCGCATTTAATCCATGAAAAAAAAGAGCCTATTATAAACAAAAACTAAGAATAAACTATGAACAATTAAAAAATCCTGTTAAAAAAAATCATGCATCGTTTGTTCTATGCATGATTTTGTAAAATTTAACCTATAGTCAAAATAGCCGTACAATGGTTATTGGTCGCGATTGGCTTTTTCACGTTTTTTGAGTAACACCAACACTGCACCATTGCCACCTTGAGCCGCAGGTGCTGAGCAAAAAGCAAGCACTTCAGGAATCTGACGCAACCAGCCATTGACGCAAGTTTTTAAGATACTATCAATGCCTTTGCCATGAATGATTTTCACGCAATTTTCATTGTTTTTTTGGGCTTGCAAAATCAATTGACTCATGGCTTCACGGGCCTCTTCAATGGTGGCACCGTGTAAATCTACGGCATCATACCAGCGAATCTTGCCTTGTTTGAGGTCATTAAACACTTTGTTTTGTAGCGTTGCGGTTTTATAACTTAAATACGCATCGCCAGAGACAGGATTGAGCAGCGCTTGCATATCAGACAATACATGCCCGCTATCATCGTCGCCACCGACCGCCGCCGCGCGTTTGGCTAGCGTCGTCGCATCAAGCTTATTGCCAGTGTTGTTTTTATCCGCCAAGTTTTTATCTTTGATTGGCTGCACGCCTGACATGGCTTGCATAAATAGCAATTTATCATCATCAAGATGTTCGCTATTATATTTTTTAACTTGTTTGGCGACTTGTTGCTTGCTCAATAAGCCCACGGTTTCAGTCGGTTTGCCGTTTTCATCGGTCTCTTTGGTTTGGCTGCGACCTTTACCCAGTTCGGTTTTCAGCTGCTTTAACTGGTCTTGCATTTCTTTTGAAAATAAATTTGCCATTTTAGATCTCGAAAAAATGGGTATTATAGCAAATTCATAAGGTTTTATCGTTATTTTGTAGGATGCGCTTTTACATGGTTTAGGTTAATATTTTAAATGGTGAGTGGAACGCACCCTGCTACTTTTTAATTGAATCTAGGGGATAAATTAACTTATAAAAGATTAAAAAAGAAATTATAATATTTATTAGCGAAATAAAGCTTCTACCTATATTCATCTTTAAAAAGTTTTTCTTTGTGTCTTCATAGCTTTTGATATATTTTCCATCTACATTTATCGATACTAGTTGAGGTGTTGAGTTATGGAAGCCAAAGAAATCAGTTTGATAATACCAACCAAATGTTGCTTTTTTTTCAATATAATCTTCTATATATTTTTTACTAATACACACTGATGTACTGGCAGTAGAATAAGCAGAATGGCTGCAACCAAATACTTGATTTTTTTTTGTATTATTTACATTATCCAAAACAAGTAATAATCTTTTACTTCTACCGTCTTGCTGATAGTCGTAATTAATTGTTCCCTCGCTATAAAGTATGTCTGCTTTATTTGGGAAATCTCGTCCTTTCCATGGCAAAATAGTATTAAAAAGAATAAAAAGTACGAATAATAAATATCCTACCAAATAAAGTTTTTGCGAAAGAGTTTTGGGATTTAATAATTCAATTAGCAACATCTTTTTTATAATTTACAAATAGTAGTGGGATGCGTTTTAAGCACCCATAGCATGCTGAATTTATGTTAGTGCCTAAAACTCATCTTATAAACTCTCTAATAATAGCTTTGCTAATGCCGCGCCTGCATCGCCTGTTTTCATAAACTGCTCACCAATCAAAAACGCATGGATGTCATGGTCGAGCATCAATTTTACATCCTCTGCCGAATGAATCCCGCTTTCTGTCACCAATAAGCTATCTTGTGGAAACAGTGTTTTCAGGCGTAGGGTAGTGTCCAAACTCACATCAAAGTTATGTAGATTGCGATTATTAACCCCATACACGTTTTGACGATGGGCGGGCAAGCGTAACGCGCGTTCCACTTCTATCTCGTCATGGCACTCAATGAGTACACTCATGCCAAGCTTTAACGCCAATTCGTGCAGCTCAGCGACTTGGGTATCTGATAAACACGCCATAATCAGCAAAATACAATCTGCCCCCAGCGCACGTGATTGCAAAATGTGATACGGCTCAATCATAAAATCTTTGCGTAGCACAGGTAGGCTTACCGCTTGGCGCACTTGCAATAAATACGCATCCGAGCCTTGGAAGTAGTCAGTATCCGTCAATACCGATAGACAAGCGGCACCCGCTTGTTCATAGCCGACTGCAGTGGCGACAGCATCGAAATTAGGGGCAATGATGCCTTTGGATGGCGAGGCTTTTTTGACTTCTGCAATGACACGGATACCCGCTTTGCGCAAACTGCCGGCAAAATCACGGATGTCATCGCGGTTCGTTGCGGCAATTTGCTCAAGGTCGTGCCAAGATTGTTGTTGTTTGGCTCTGGCTAGTTCTTGACGTTTGGTGTCGACAATTTTTTGTAATACTGAGGGGACTGCTTGATGAGGCATGGTTTTTCCAAAAATTTAATGAGAGGTGAATTGCTGAGTAAAGCTTGCTAATGCTGCCATTTTTTGCAAGGCTTTGCCACTGCTGATGATATCTTGTGCTATGGCTACGCCTTGTTTTATGGTATCTGCTTTACCTGCTACATAGATGGTCGCACCGGCGTTCAAGGCAATCATATCTGCTGCTTTTTTGGCGATGGGGGTTTTATTGGGATTGTTGGCGAGTGCTTCGCGGATGAGGGCTAGGCTTTGTGCTGGACTGTCAATGATTAAGCCTTTAAGCGTTTGTGATTCGATACCGACATCTTCAGGTTCAATATCATATACGCTGACTTTACCATCTTTAAGTTCAGCCACGTGGGTATAAGTCGCCAGTGAGATTTCATCAAGGTTATCCACTGAGCCGACAACTAGCACATGCTCCGCGCCAAGGTTTTTGAACACATTGGCAAGCGGTTCGCACAGCGAAGGATTAAATACCCCAATCATGGCATTTTTGACGCCCGCAGGATTGGTCAAAGGTCCCAAAATATTAAACACCGTACGCGTTTTTAGGGTACGGCGAATGGGCATCGCATGTTTCATTGCCACATGGTGATTGGGCGCAAACAGAAAACCAATACCATGGGTCTTAATCGACTGGGTAATCTGCTCGGTATTTAACGCCAAATTAATACCCGCTTGCTGCAGCAAATCGGAACTGCCCGATTTGCCGGAAACGCCGCCATTACCATGCTTGGCGACATGACAGCCGGCAACCGCTGCGACCATGGTAGCGGCGGTAGATACATTAAACAAATTTGCGCCATCGCCCCCCGTACCCACAATGTCGACGACGTTGGGCACATCCGACAAATCCACTTTAATCGCAAGCTCCCGCATTACTTGGGCGGCGGCGGTGATTTCTTCGATGCTTTCACCTTTCATACGCAGCGCGGTGAGCAGCGCGCCCATCATGGCATCGGGGCATTGACCTTGCATGATGGCTAGCATGACGCCGCGCATTTCTGCATAAGTCAGGTCAATGGTATTGATGGCACGATCCAGTGCCGTGGTAAGCAGTAGTTGGGTTTGCTCTGGGGTTAATGGTTGGTTGTTTTCAATAGCCGTGGTAATGTCACCAAGATAGGGCGTTACAGTATGGGTCATGTCAGTCTCGTATGAGTTTTATGGCTTAGACTTATATATCATTGTACTAGTATACTATAACAAAGCCAAACTTTAAAGCCAAGTTTTAAAGCCAAGCTTTAACCTGCAAAAATCAATTACCCCAGTCTAAGGGTTAGCGTTTTGATAGTTTTCATAGTTTTGATAGTTAGCTAAAAAATTTTTCAAAATTGCATACCCATGCTCACTCAAGATAGATTCTGGATGAAACTGCACCCCTTCAATCGGCAATGTTTGATGCCTAATGCCCATCACAGTAGGGGATGGCAGAGAATTATGTGGGTGAATATCATCACACCATGCGGTAATCTCCAGACAATCAGGCAAACTGTCTGTGGCAATCGCTAAAGAATGATAGCGGGTGGCGTTAAAAGGTGAGGGAAGTCCAGCAAAAATCCCTTGGTGGCGATGAAAAACTTGCGACACCCGCCCATGCATAATCGTTGGGCAACGAATGATATGGGCGCCAAATGCTTGCCCAATGGCTTGATGACCCAAACAAACGCCTAATATAGGAATAATGCCGGCACAGTCTTTGATAAAACTCAACGTATTACCCGCCTCGCTAGGCGTGCAAGGTCCAGGGCCAATGACCAAATAATTTGGATGTAAGCGAATGATATCTTCACTGCTGCAAGCATCATTGCGCCAGACTTCAACGGGTTGTCCCAATTGCTCAAAATACTGCACCAAGTTGTAGGTAAAACTGTCGTAGTTATCAATAAAAAGTAGCAATCCAGAAACCCTATCATGTAATTATTGGACGATGGTTAGCCAACAAAAAAACTTCACCATTATTTTAATCAATTATTTTATCACAACCATTCTACAAGTGACTGACAGCAAGTGACTGAAACCGAATAAATGAAGCCGAGTCGCAGGGGCAATGTTAATGATTTTCACTAAAATAGTTAATCACATATTTTATGCACCATAAAAGTGAATATTAATGAGATTTTAATTAAAATGGTGCAATTGTTACAGCCCCATAGCGATTTGAAGGTTATCTAGGCAGATAGTCACATTAGTCAACTTCGTCAGTAAATCCACTCTCAAATAACTCATTGAATTTGATATAAAAATTTAATCTCTGGCATGATAGCGCAAAAGTTGGCACATAACTTGAAAGTTTAATTTCAACAAGCACCACTTTGTTTATCTCTTGTCACAGCACCAAAAAGAGTATAAAGTGGCGTAACGTTTTTTTAATCATTTTTTGCGTAAAAGGAAACGAGCAATGTCGAATAAATTTTTAGATTTAATCAAATCTAGCGAAGCAAAGTGGGTAGATTTTCGTTTTACCGACACTAAAGGTAAAGAGCAACATGTAAGCTATCCAGCTGACAGCATGGACGAAGACATTTTTGAAGAAGGTAAAATGTTCGATGGTTCATCAATCGCTGGTTGGAAAGGCATTGAAGCGTCAGATATGATTTTGATGCCAGATTCCGATACCGCCTTTGTCGATCCTTTCTTTCGTGAGACGACAGTTGTTGTGACCTGTGACGTTATCGAGCCATCAACCATGCAAGGTTATGACCGTGACCCACGCTCAATCGCGCGACGTGCTGAAGAATACCTAAAATCAACAGGTATCGGTGATACCGCATTCTTTGGTCCAGAGCCAGAATTTTTCGTATTTGATGATGTAAAATGGTCAATCGACATGTCCGGCGCCCGTCACACCATCTCAGCTGATGAAGCCGCTTGGTCAACCGATAAAGAAATGGAAGGCGGTAACTATGCGCACCGTCCACGCGTCAAAGGCGGTTACTTCCCAGTACCACCCGTTGATAGCTCACAAGATATGCGCGCTGATATGTGTGCCGCGGTAGAAGCGATTATGGGTGAAGGCCGTGTTGAAGTCCATCACCATGAAGTTGCCTCGTGCCAGCTAGAAATCGGTGTATCATTTAATACCCTAGTTCGTAAAGCGGACGAAGTACAACAGTTCAAATATGCGGTACACAACGTTGCCCACGAATATGGTAAGACTGCGACCTTTATGCCAAAACCGATGGTTGGTGATAATGGTTCAGGTATGCACGTTCACTTGTCAATCCAAAAAGATGGCAAAAACACCTTTGCCGGTGATGAATACGCAGGGTTATCAGAAACTGCTTTATACGCAATCGGTGGTATCATCAAACATGCTCGTGCATTAAATGCCATTACTAACCCATCAACCAACAGCTATAAACGCCTAGTACCGCATTACGAAGCGCCTATTAAACTGGCGTATTCAGCGCGTAACCGCTCAGCGTCAATTCGTATTCCATACGTAGCAAGCCCGAAAGGCAAACGTATCGAAGCACGCTTCCCAGACCCAGCAGCCAACCCTTACCTTTGCTTTGCCGCATTGTTGATGGCAGCGCTTGATGGTATCCAAAACAAAATCCATCCAGGTGAAGCCGCAGACAAAAACTTATATGACCTGCCACCAGAAGAAGAAGCATTGATCCCAACGGTGGCAGAGAACTTGGAAGTTGCGCTTAAAGCGTTAGAAGACGACCATGAGTTCTTAACCAAAGGTGGCGTATTTACCAAAGAAATGCTGGACGCTTACATTGCCTTGAAAAAAGAAGAAGTAGAGCGTTATAACGTATCAGTTCATCCAATCGAATTTGATATGTACTACAGCTGCTAATAAGTTCGCTTTTCAAAAAACCCAGCTTATATAGGTTGGGTTTTTTTTATGTGAAATTTTTAGGCTAATAGGCAAAATTATTTAGGGATTGATTATCAAGCTTGCTAAAATATGCACAATAATGGGTTTTGAGGGGAAGACTTAAATGATTTTGACAAAATACAAGTCCGATAATAGTAGTTTGCGTGATAATTTTGCACTCACAGCTGTCGTGTTATTGCTGTCACAGTTAAGTCATGCTGAAGTGTATAAGACGACAACCTCAGAGGGACAAGTGGTATATACCGATAATATCAATACCGCTTATCAATACAATAAAAGCAGCAAGAATATCAGCGTATTAGATAAATTACCTACCCAATCACAGGTATCTTCGACGACGACTCAACCGGCGACAACATCCACTAGCTTGAACAATCAAGTTAATAACGCAGCGAGTAAGGCTGCTGACATTCGCCTGCCTGATAGCTTAACTGGTCGCTTATCGACCCAATCCATCTCAGCAAGCCAGCAGGGGGATTATGTATTAAAAATTGTATCGCCTAAAGCCGGGCAAACGCTGCGACGGGGTAGTCAACCAATTGAGATTAACGTTGCTTTGACACCGAGTTTAAAAACAGGGGATAGAATCGTCTATCAACTCAATAACCAAACCTTAGCAACCATGAAAGCCACTAGCTATACTATCGCTACTACCACGCTCGATCCTAACCCTTATACGATTACCGTAAGGGTTGAAAACGTCTTAGGGGAAATCATCGCGCAAGACACTCGCGCTATTAATCTCATCAGTAATAATGTACTGTATCAAAAAAAACGTAAAGCGATTGCACAAGCACAAAAGAAGCAAGCCAATCAACCTTGGTATAAAAAAATACTTTAAGGCGTGATTAAATTTGCTTATACCATAAGGCACTACCATAACCGATGCAGTTTTATCCAATCGAACACCATAGCTGGGTGGCTATTGATATTCACCATAATTTGGGTGAACAGGCTACCCTATTAACCCATAAAATAAGGTTAACCCATAAAGCAGCGTCAACCAATAAAGCGGCGTCAGCCTATAAAACAGGGTCGATGTATTGTCGTCAATTGCTAAAAAAGCTACAGCAAGCGCTCAATCTGACAGGCGAGTTAATGGATGCAAACTTTCCTTATCATTTTATAACCGCTGATGGTTACACTTGGTATGTCAGTTTTAGCCATAGCCGCCAACATGCTGCAGTATTGATTTCGCCCTATACAAATATCGGCGTTGATGTCGAAGACAGCGCAATTAGTCATCAGGTTGCTTCGCGCTTTTTTTCACCCCATGAATACCAATGGTTAAATCAAAAACCTGCAGTCAATCAGGTGATTTTACGAAACTTACTATGGCGACTTAAAGAATGTTCAATCAAAACCCATCAAAATGCCGATAAGCAATTAATAAAAGAATTAAAGCATGATGTGCTAGATGAATTGGGCGAGGAAGTTATCAATCAACTTATTGGCATCGATGAGATAAATGATAAAGGTAAGCCCATACAATGTGTGCAAACCGACGCTAAAATAGTTGGCAATTTTAGTAGCAAACCTTGCAGTTTTATTATTGTAAACCGTTAAATAAGGCTAAAAAATCGCTGTTTAAAAAAATAACCAATTCTTACGAAATTACTTTTTTTTGTAAAAAACCCATGCTATGATTGCTATAAGAACAATTTACTATGTAAGCGACATTGTAGAGAAATGTTTTAACAAACTATTACAAACGCTTAACTAGTACATTATTTAGCAGGTGTAGGTAGCGAGTAGATAAACTTAACTAGGCTTAACTAGCCTTGGTTAAAAAACTACTTTAAAAACCTACCATTAATAGTGTTAAAGGAAGTTATAATATGTCAGTTCGTGAACAAGGCATTGTAAAATGGTTTAATGATTCAAAAGGTTTTGGATTTATTCAGCGTAACAGCGGTGAAGATATTTTCGTTCATTTCCGCGCGATTCAAGGTGACGGCTACCGTTCACTTCAAGATGGTCAAAAAGTTGAATTCATCGTGGTTGAAGGTCAAAAAGGTCTTCAAGCTGAAGAAGTTACCAAAGTCGAATAAGTTGAGCCAAAAAGGGGTTGAAGTATTATTTTTGACCTTTTTCCAAACCAAGTTGATGTAATTAACTTGGTTTTTGTTGTTTCTCATAGCCAATGATTGATTGGTCAAAATAGGTTAAATCTCTGTGTTTCAAACTTTCTCACAATTACCCCTTCATCCAGCGCTCAAGCAAGCGATTGACCAACTAGGTTATCAAACGCTGACTCCTATTCAGGCGCAGATATTGCCCAATACACTCGCTGGGCAAGACGCCATTGGGCAGGCACAAACAGGTACAGGTAAAACAGCAACGTTTTTACTCACCATCATCAATGAATTGCTGAATAATCCTATAAACCCTGAGACTGATGGCGATCGTTTTTTGGGTGAAACCCGTGCGCTGGTGCTCGCGCCGACTCGAGAACTGGCTCAACAAATTTATCAAGATTGCCTTGAACTCACTAAGTTTACCGAACTGCATACCGTTTGTTTGCTTGGTGGCACAGACTATGAGACGCAGTCAAAGCAGCTGCATCAAAAGTTTGTCGATATCATCATCGCCACCCCAGGTCGTTTGATTGATTTTTGCTTTCAGCACCATGTGTATCTCGATCGTCTTGAAATTTTGGTATTAGATGAAGCAGATAGAATGCTGGATATGGGATTTATACCTGATATCAAACGCTTGATTCGTATGATGCCCGCCAATACGCATCGGCAAACCCTGCTTTTTTCCGCTACCTTTAACCAAGATGTGATGAATTTAGCTTATCGCTGGTTACATCAGCCGATTTTTGTAGAGATTGCGCCCGAACAAAAAACCAGTCAAAACATCGAGCAGCTGTTTTTTACCCTGATGGAATCGGATAAACTGGCGGCGTTACAGCAAATTATTGAAAAAATTTCTCCCAAGAAAATCATTGTCTTTGCCAATCGTAAAGACCAAGTCAAACGCCTGTATGACAAACTTAATCGTCAATATAAAGTAGTGATATTGTCAGGGGATGTCATACAAGCCAAACGCGAGAAGTATTTGGCACAATTTCGTCAAGGCGATGCCAATATTTTAGTGGCGACTGATGTCGCAGGGCGAGGTATTCATGTGGATGATGTGGCTTGTGTGGTCAATTACACCTTGCCAGACAGTCCTGATGATTACGTTCATCGTATCGGTCGCACCGGTAGGGCAGGCAATAAAGGCATGAGTATAAGCTTTATCAGTGAAAATGACGGGTTTAACTTGCCGGCTATCGAGCAATATTTGGATGAAAGTATCAAAATGCAGCAATGGTCGAATGATACCGATTTTTTAGAGAATTAAACTTCTTAAGTGATAAAACATTAAGGGCGCTATCAATTAATAGCGCCCTTTTTTACAGCAAAAATACATTAATAAAAATAACGCTATAATCTAACGATATCGACTTTAACAAGACCATTTGAAGGATTAGCAATTTTGGTAAAAGCACCTTTTGACAAATCTAGCGTACGCCCGTATTTGCCGAACCCACCTGTGTCAGTCACGCGTACTACCACACTTTTACCATTGGCTTTGTTAGTGACTTTAAGTAGGCTACCTAATTTGTGCACGTTGCTAGCTGCAGTCAGTGCATGTTGATTGAATTTCTCGCCAGACGCCGTGGTACGACCATGATGCTTGCCACCATACCATGAAACAACAGCAGCGTTGGCTTGCTGGGTGACTAAAGTAGTAACAAACAAACTGGCAATGATATATTTCATCGGATGTTCCTTTTATCAATTAAAGCGGTCAATAATCTGACTACTTAAAGGTATCAAGGGGCATTTCCCGTGATTTACATAGTAAAAACAAAGTAATATTGTTTAATATCACTTAAAGGATGTGTATTTTAATTACAAAGTTATGTTATTTCAAACATTTTATTGTAAACAAAATCTTTAATATCGGATGTATTTTGCTAAACATATAAATTATGTAACTATATCGGCTAGTTTTTCTAACCTGTTGATTTTATGTAAAAATGATATTTTGAGTAGCTCATTGGACATAAAAAATGCAAAAAAAAGAGAATGCAGTAATCTGCATTCTCTTTTTTATATATGGTGGAGATGGCGGGAGTTGAACCCGCGTCCGCCAGCACTACGCCCATGACTCT
>ERZ650300.34-NODE-34-length-59376-cov-8.469598_pt1 | contig 59376 bp, 56 predicted proteins | sample MGYA00376236_ERZ650300 | MGnify/ENA primary metagenome ERZ650300 (study PRJEB26733, sample SAMN07839303) | wastewater metagenome | biome: urban; feature: wastewater treatment plant; material: waste water | place: USA: North Carolina | collected 2016-04-28 ...
AGGATAAGAAATCGATAAATGTGGTAAATTAACTACAGTATTAACCGACATACAATAAATTTCTTCATCTGAATATTCTTCAAATGCAAATTTTGTTAATTTAAATCTTATACGAGAAATTTCATCATTTGGGATAGGTCTAATATTGATGTATCCGACATAATTCTCTTCACTTATATCTTTAAGATCATTTATACTTTCTTTAATAAAATGAATTCTTTTAACTAAATTATTACATTTTGTATAATTTGTTTTTGAATAATACAAATCATAACTATCTCTCCATTCATTTTCAATATACTCTTCCACTAAATAAGTTTTAGAAATATTTACGAAATAGCTAAAACACATTTCTACTCTATTTATTAAATTAACTTTAGTTCTATTATCAAAATATGTATGATTCTTTATTACATCATCAATAGTTTTTTCTAATACAAACATTAACATTATCCTTATATTAATTAAATTTTCTTAACAGATCTTGCATTATATTTTTTATAAAATCTAGAGTAGTTCTATGATTATATATACGAGATTCTTCCAATATATTAAATGTATCCATTACTGTTCTATCTTCCTCAATATATCCATGCACTGAATTAATTACCAATGAAAAATAATAAAAATAATTTGATTTTCTATTTAAAATTTTTTTATCTTTAAATATCTTTAAATTCTCCATTTGGCATTCTTCTAGAAGGCATTGCAACAAATAAGCCATTTTGTCCTTCAATCACTTTTAATCCATGAACGACAAAGCTTTCATCAAAAGTTACATCTACGTACGCCTTTAACTTTCCTCCTTCTTCTGATCCTTTACCTAGTCTTAGTCTAATGTCTGTTATCTTCATTCAATCTCCCCTTTAAAACATTTGTTTTTGAAGTGTTACCTCCATTTTTTAAGATTATACCTCGTTTTTTCTTAAAATCAAGAGGAAATACAATAATTTCTTTCTTTTGCTTATTGATTTATAGACAATATGTGATATGATATATACTGTATTCAAAGAAAATATAGAGGAGAAATTAAATTATGCATTTAGAAAAACATTTTAAATTTAAAGATATTTTAGCTCTTGTAGTGGGATCTATAGTCGGTTCAGGAGTTTTTTACTTAGCACCAAAAGTTTTTTCAATAACAAATAGCCCAGGATTAGCTATTATGGTTTGGGCATTTGCTGGGATTATAACAGTAGCCGCAGGTCTTACAGTTGCAGAACTAGCTGCAGCAATACCAAAAACTGGTGGAGTTATAGAATATATCCGTTCAGGATACGGAGATCTGCTATCTACAATATGTGGATGGGCATTTGCTGGGATCATATTTCCATTTTATGTAGTTTTCTTAGCTGCTAAATTTGGGCAGACAGTTGCAGCTATATTAGGCACGTCAAAAGGTTATTCATACATATTTTTTGCTATTTTAGCTGTCATCTTTCTAACAATTGCAAATAACTTTAGCGCACTTGTTGGTGCAAAAATACAAAATTTTGTAACTATTGGTAAAATGATACCCTTAGCAGTAATAATATTATTTGGATTTTATAAAGGGACAATTTCAAATTCTTTTATTCCAATTCTATTTCCTGTAATTCCTCATGGATTATCAGGAGTTTCACTCTTTAATGTATTTACACAAGCGATTATTGCTTGTATATTCGCATATGATGGATGGATGTTCGTAGGTTCAGTTGCTGGAGAAATGGAGAATCCACAGAAAAATCTTCCCAAAGCAATTGTTTTAGGAATCTTAATTGTTTGTGTAATATACATATCAATTAATATTTCATATGCTATTTCTAATCCATTAAATAGACTTACAGATGTTGCAGGAATAAAAAATAGTGGTGGTATTGCTGCTGTTACAGCACAAAATCTTTTCCCATTTTTAAATAAAACACTAGTTCGAATATTGATAAATATAGGAATAATGATTTCCGTTTTCGGTACATTAAATGGATATATGATTTTTGGTAGTAGAATAGCATACAAAATGGGATCACAAAGAAAATTTTTATTTAGTAGAACTATTTCAAAATTATCAAAAACATCTAATGTCCCACATATTGGTATGTTATGGGTTTCGATTCTCTCTATCTTCTTCTTATTATTAGATTTTTTAAATCCTAATGTTTCTGGTAATTTAGTCGAATTAGGTACTTTAGGTAGTTGGATTTTCTACATATTGTCGTTTGTTGCAGTTATAATACTTCGAAAAACGCAACCTAACCTTAACAGACCTTATAGGGTACCTATGTATCCAATTATTCCTATACTTGCAATTGTAGGTGGGTTATTTGCGATCTACGGAGGTGTTTTAGGAGATGTTCCTTTCTTTAAAGGTGAAATTCCTATTGATTTCTCAAAAATGCAAATACCATTTGCAACAACAGGGTTCTTCTTAATAATTTTAGGTATTCCATTACATTATATAGCATCTAAGTACTATAAAAGTGACGAAATAATTGATGAAGAATAATATTAACATAAAAAATGGGTTCTGTATTTTTATACAAAGCCCATTTTTTATTATCCATTATAAGAATCGTGTTATTCTTGTAAAGTATTTTCTTGATATTCTATAATTCATTTTTTTTCTTATTTCAGATTCCTCTTGCTTACTTATAAATGTAAAAAAAGTACTTCCACTTCCTGACATAAAAAATTTCTTTTCATATAAACTTTCTATTTCTGCTTTAAATTTTGCTAACTTCATATTGTTTTGTAATACAATTTGTTCTAATGTATTCTCTATATTTTTTTCAAGTTCTAATACATTCCCATCTTTTATCGCTTTTTCTATGTTATCTAAGTTAGAAACTTTTAATTCATTTGTATTTTCTCCATAAAGTGAAAACGCTAATCTCGTACTCACTCCTATATATGTTGGTTTTACTAACAATATTTTTTCTTTAATATTATTTTCTAGAAAACTAATTTTCTCACCTATTCCACTCACTCTAGATGTTTTATTATCTATAAAAAATGGAACATCTGCACCAACTTTTTTTGCAATTACTAACATTTCATCTTTTGAATAGAACTTGTATTTTTTATTCAATTCCGTTAATAAAAATCCTGCATTAGAACTTCCACCACCAAGTCCTGCTTGTCTTGGCACCTTCTTTTCTAAGTACACAGTCACTCTCTTTTTTTCTTTATTAGAATGTCCAAAATACTCATTATATGCTTTTGTAACTGTATTAGATTTATCAATTGGTATTAAATTGTCTTTTATTCTGAAGTCTAATTCTCCTATTTCGTCATGACAAGCTACAGTTATTTCATCACCAAATGAGATAGGAGCTATTATCATATCTAACTCATGATACCCGTCATCTCTTTTAGAGATGATGTTCAATCCTAAATTTATTTTACAATTTGATATTATCATTAATTTACTACCTCTATGTACTGCTCTATATCATCTTTTCTTAAGTTTTCAGACGGAACATCTTTAACTCTTATTTTTATATTCTTATTGAAAAATTTTATATCTAGAATATCGTCCATCTTTACAGCATATGATGATTTTTTTTCTTCTCCATTTACTTTTATATTCCCGTTGTCTGCTAATTCTTTAGCAACTGTTCTTCTTTTTATAATTCTTGTTACTTTTAAAAATTTATCTAGTCTCATTTTTACTTCGCTTTCCCAGCTTCAACAATTGGATTTGTCTCTTGTGTCACCGCTGATACTCCTTGTAATTTTAATAAATTAAAGTACAAATTATCCAACTCTGTTATTTTTGTTTGCAGAGATTTTAAAATTTCTTCTATTTTTAATGTTTGGTCACTGTAATTCGATACAATTTCATTATATCTTGTCTCTGTCAGTGTTTTTATTTTTTCTGTAATTTCTAATTTCTGTGGCTCAGTTAGTGCTGTTTTGTTCTCTTTCACTAATTTTTGTCCATCAAATATTAGTTTTTGATCTAGCGACATATCTTTATTTCCATCTTTTGATAAGAAATTTGCTTTTATATATTTTATTTCTGATTCTATTTTCTCTGACTCTTTATATATCATATTCATCACTAAATCTGTATTTTTATAATTTATATTGTAAACTTCTTTTGCATTAACTACTGATACTTGAACTTTACTTTCTGCTCCCTTACCTAAGTTAATTATTATGTCGTCTAATTTTTGTTTGTTTGTTTTTGCAACAACTTGATTTTTGTTAATTGTAACTTCCGAAATATCTTGTTTTGATAATTTTGAAATTGATCTAATTATTTTTAATTCTTTCAACAATTTATTTGTATTTTCTTTTATTTCTTGTCCTTTATCTACGAATACATAATTTCCAACATTTGCTATATCATTCATCTTTAATTCTACATCTAAATGTCTTAAGTCTCCTGATGTATTTTCAAGCATTATATCTCTTTCATTTTCAATGTTCATAACAAGATCTTGTAATTGTTTCTTTTGGTCAAATATTTGTTTTGAAAGCGGTTTTATTGAATCATTAATTTCTTTAACTTTGCTAGCTTTACTACTGAAATCTTTGATTTCTGTAAACTCTTTTTTTAATTTATCAATATTTACTATTGCTGGTGTAATCTTTGATGTTATCATTCCATCTGTATCCATTATTAATTGCGCTTTTTTTGATTCCTTATCCAATAAGAAATCGGCTGATTTAACTTGTGCTTTTTCAAGTTCTGTTTGCGGTACTTCTAAGCTATCAACATATGAATCTATAAATTTATCTGAATTTGCATTAATTGCATCCAAATCAACATCTTCAAGCGTTAAGTTAGAAAAGTAAACTTTGTTTGATAGAATACCGTTTTCAAGTGTTTTTTTAATATTTATTTTTGCTGTTCCTTTACCTAAATTTTCTCCATTTAAGACATAATTATCAAATTTTACTTCTCTTGTTGCTATTGAAAATTTTAGATTTTCAAACTCAGAATCTTTAGATTTTGTAAGTTCTGTCAATATTTTATTTGAGAAAACAACCATCCCTATAAAAACTACTAATAGTGTAATTACTGTTATAAGTAAAAATTTTAAAAACTTCATTCTTCCTCCTTGGATCTACTTTATTTCATTCAATAATCTAGCAACTGCTAAATAGAATGATGTCATATTATTATCTCTAATTATTTGATACGTTCTTGCTAAAAATTCTCTTTTTGTCATTCTTATATTTTTTTCATCTTGTAATTTTTGTATACTTTCTACTGTGATTTTCTTTATTTGTGCAGCATCTTCATAAACTTTTTGATCTATAAAATCTACAATTTTTTGATCTGTTGCATCAAATTTTTCAGTCTCTGTTGCAGGTGTACTTGTTGTCGTTGTAGGTACTTTCGGCGTTGCAGGCACTTTTGGTGTCTCTGGTACTTTCGGTGTTTCTGGTACTTTCGGTGTCTCCGGTATTTTCGGTATTTCTGGAACTTTCGTATCAATCGGCTTAGGAACCGACGGTATCGCTGACGTACTTGGTGCTTTATTTACTTTTACAGTTGCATATGGATCTCCACTTGTACAAGAAGCTACTCCAAGTAAAAGAGAAATTACTGCTAATACTTTAATATTTTTTATCATTTTTTTCCTCCTAATAATCAACTTTCAACGTCTCAATATACTCATTAAGTTTACTTTTTTCTATTGTTATTTTTTGAATATAAACTACCTCTCCTGTTTCTTCATCAATACTTTCATTTTCTTCTAATGATACCATATTTGAAAACTCTTGTGAAATTGTTTTTTCAAAGATAAGTTCATATTCTTTTTTATCTTCTTTAATAAGTGATATCCCGTTGTCTTTTGCTATAATTTTTAATTCAATGTATTTAACAAATTTCTCAACTTCTCCAATGATTTTACCGAATCTATCTTGTACTTCCTTTATTAGTTCTCTTAATTCGTCAAACGTTTCTAACATCGCAAATCTTTTATATATACTTAATCGTTCTTCACCTGAAATATACGTTTCTGGTATTGATCCTCTATTATTTATGATAATTTGGACATTTTCTATTCTCTCTTTATATGTTCCTTTTTGTTTTTGAATTTCTTCATTCAACATTTTAATATACAGGTCATATCCAAATGTTTCTATTGTTCCATGCTGTCTATCTCCTAATATTTCTCCAGCACCTCTTATTTTCAAGTCTTCCATTGATATTTGGAATCCTCCAGATTTTATTCCTTCAATTTTATCAATACTCTCTTGTTTTTGCTTACCTTTTTTTGTAGATCTTGTATTTTTTAGTAAATAACAATATCCTTGTCTATTACTTCTACCTACTCTTCCTCTCAACTGGTAAACTTGTGAAAGTCCCAGCTTATCGAAGTTTTCTATTATCATCGTATTTACATTGGAAATATCTATTCCATTTTCTATTATTGTTGATGCTAATAGAATATCAAACTCTCCTGCTTCAAATCGTTTTATTTTATCTTTTATCTCTTTAGGTACTAATTTTCCATGAACATATTCTATTTTTACAAAATCTGGAAGCATTTCTTTCAATTCTTTTTTCTTCGCTTCCATATTTATAACTTCATTATATATGTAGAATACTTGACCATCTCTAGATAGTTCTTTTAATATTGCTGTCTTTATTTCTTCTTTTTCATAATCAATAACTTTTGTTATTATAGGTAATCTATTTGTTGGTGGTGTATCAATTATAGAAATGTCCCTTATCCCCAACAATGCTAAATTTAGTGTTCTTGGAATTGGCGTTGCCGTTAGCGTAAGAACATCTACTTTCTCTTTTTTCGCTTTTAAATTTTCTTTTGCTTTTACTCCAAATTTTTGTTCTTCATCTATTATTAGCATACCCAAATTATTGAAATTCACATCATTACTAAGTAATCTATGTGTCCCTATAACTAAATCTATCGTTCCTTTTTCTAATTTTTTAAGTATATCAGATGTTTTTCCTTCAGTTAGCCTAGATAAATTTTCTATTGTTATTGGATAATTTTGGAATCTTTGCTTAAACCTTTTAAAATGTTGTTCCGCAAGGATTGTTGTAGGAGCAATTAGCGCAACTTGTTTAGAATTTTCTATTGCCTTAAATGCTGCTCTCATTGCAACTTCTGTCTTTCCATACCCAACGTCTCCACAAACGATTCTATCCATTATTCTATGACTTTCCATATCTGCTTTAACATCATTTATAGCTTTCTTTTGATCATCAGTCTCATCAAATGGAAATTGCTCTTCGAATTCTTCTTGCCAGATTGTATCTTTATTATATGTGTATCCCTCTATACTTTGTCTTTGTGCTTGTATCTTTATTAATTCTTTTGCAAAAATTTCTATTTCTTCTAGTAATTTTTCTTTTCTTTTTTTAAATCCACGTGTCCCTAATTTATATAATTTAGGTTCTTCTCCATACGAAATGTACTTCTCTAATCGATCAAGTCCTTCTACAGGTATGTATAATAAATCTTCATCAGCATATTTTATTTTCAAATAATCCCGCTCATTTATTGTCTCTATTCCTTTATATAATCCTACTCCATATTGAGTATGAATTACATAATCATTTTCTATTATTTGATTTGTTTTTTTATATTTTATTCCTTGATTTGCTTTTCTTTTTTTCTCATGAATGAATCCTTCAATTTCTCTATCAGTTAAAATAAAAGTGTTATTTATTATAAACCCTTCAAACAAATTTTGATCATTTACATTTACACTTGATCCTTCATAATCCAAAGTCATTTTCTTGATATTATTTGTATATATTTCTATATTTTTATTTACAGATAATTTTTTGACTTTATCAATATTTTTAAACGTTTCAAGTTGTTCATCTGTAAAGTTTACAGTCTCTATCATTTTACTTCTCTTTTTGAAGTTATTATATCTCTTTCGGTAAACTTCTTCTTTATCTCTTTCAAGTAAAATGTACTCTTCTAACTTGTAATTTAAAAGCTCTTCATTTTCTATGATTATCTCTATTTCTTCATCTTTTAATTCTTGTAATAATTCTGTCAGTTCATAATTTTTTCCTGTTAAAATATTTCCATGAATTCTTATTTTTTCAATTTTCTCTATAGACTTTTGAGTGTCCAAATCAAAGATTCTTATCCCTTCTAATTCGTCATCAAAAAACTCTAACCTTATAGGGCTTTGTTCATTTGCAGGATAAATATCTATTATATCTCCTCTTTTACTAAATTGACCCTTTTCTTCTATAATGTATTCTGATGTATAATTATTCTCATTTAAGAATTCTAGTATTTCCCTCATTTTGTATTCTTTTCCAATTTCGAAATCAATGTGCTTAACTTTTTCAAAGAACACATCTAATGCGATTTGTAAGTTTAAAAATAAAACAAAATCACTCTTTGTTTTAAGAGTGTGGAGTAGTTCTATATTAATTCCTAATAAATCTTCTTTCTTTTGTGATATATTCTCAAACATCACAATTTCCTTTTTCACTTTAGCAGTGCTTTGTTCTTTGTATTCATCTAAAGTATAAAAATAATTTTCTATATTCCTATTAGAAGTTGAAACGTATATTGTTTTCTTTTCTTTTGAATTAAGTAATGCCCAAGGAACTAGGCCTTTATATATTTTATCATTCTCTTCAATTATTTTATCAGATACTTCTGACAAGAATTCCCATTTTTTCATTATTTTCCCACTTATCAATTCGTTTTTGTTTCTCCTTATTTTATCAAATTTTATAGGGCTTAGGCAAGATTTTTTTTATTTTGCTCATATAAATTTATATCTAAAATTTCTTTTGTTTCCAATTTCATTTCACTATTGTATTTTCTTTTCTCTGTATTTCTCCCGTTAAAAATATAAACTTCTATCAATTCATTGTTTCTCAATTTATATCCAATTTTAGATGTCAGCACTGTTTTGTATTCACCATCTTTTTTCACTATTAATTCGACATCATCATTATTAGAATCATAGTATACTGTAGTACCTTCATATGAATTCTTAAGTATTTTTTGATTAACATATACATTATTTTCTTTTTCAGTTTGTATATCTTGAAATGGGCTATAATTGGGTATTGTTGCCATGATATTCTCTGTTTTGAACCTATATATTTCATATGGAGCAATTATTTCAAATGCTTCATAAACTTTAGATCTCTGTCCTCTAGAATTAAATTTATATTTTATTTTTTGCTTTCCATCTATGTTTTTAAAATAAGTGTACTTCCCATTTAAATATAAAAATTCTCCTTCAGGTGTTGATATATCAAGTTTTACCTTTCGATTTTCCTCATTATATTCTATTGTATAACCTATATCCAATAGAATATTTGAATATAAATTAAAAGATGTTTCTTTCTTATCTATTTTGCTAAAATCTCTTGTTTCCACTACTCGCCTACTGTTATTAACATAAATATTTTTTTCGAATTTTGGTAGCTCTCCAGCTATTATTTTTGATGTTATTGATTTATTATAGAACGGATAGCTTTCTTTAAACGCTTTAGATTCTTTTAAATTACATTTTTTGATACTTGTAGAACCGTAACTCTTTAAGTATTTTATGTTATCAAAGACTACAAATTCCATTTTTTTCTCATTGTCATAGATTGAAACAATTTGATCTTTTTTATAGCATTTCACAGACTCTTTAAGGTTAACTAGGCTGCCTTCTACGTTAGCCTCTTCCTGATCCAAATATAATGGATATTTATATATGTCGAAATCTTTGTCATAATATCCCAACAAGCTAATTGAAGCACCTTTGAGAACTCCAAAATATATTTTATCTTCCTCTAGAGAAGAGAATGCGCTGCAGCTTAAAATAATAAATATTAGAATTCTAAATGATTTCTTCCTTCTTATTGTTGACTCCATAACTTGTCCTCCTCTATTTATGATTGTTTAGTCTGATTCGATGAAACTCTTGTCTTCATTGGTGGTAATCCAAATTTTTGCATATATATACTATTTAAACTGAAATTCTTAGCTTTTACCTCTACCGTATTTTTATTTTTATAGATAATATTTGCATATCTAAAATAAATTTCTGACTTCCTATTTGATATTATACAAATACCTTCTTTAAATTCAACATTACTTCTGATACATTCTATTTTTTGTACACCATTTTTATCCAACTCCATAAGTTTTAATATTTCTAGATAAATTTCTTTTACATTCTGTAAGTCGGGGATACAAATTGATTTAGTTTTATAATTGGAATTGAAATCATTAATATCAAAGATTAAGTTCCCATAATAAGCAAGCCCCACCCGTATAATACTTAGATTTATTATTAAATCCCCTGTGCTTCCGCTTCTTTCAACATATCCTAATGATTTAATATTTTCAAAATTGATTCTTTTATTTACTAACTTGCTTTCTAGTATTATGTTGCCATCTTCAATAAATAATAAAGTTCTTTTTTTTAGTTGTTTTATAATTACAAATCTATAAATCAAAATAGCCGCTAAAAATAATATATAAATAACTTTCAAATCATTTACTCCAGAGAAAAGCAAGAAAATTCCAAAAAATATTGAAACTACTAAATATCTATAATCCACTTTTCTAAAAACAGTTTTACTATCTAGTTTTATAACCATCTTTTGTTGCCCCTTCTAATTCATATAATACATAATTTTCTCCATATTATACCATGATTATTTATATTTGAAAATTGATTTTTAATTTTTTCTAAACTTTTTGATTCTTACATAAAAAAAATCACCTCTCAGCATATTTCTTTGCTTTTGAAGTGATCCTTACTATCTATTTGTTCATTTTTACTCTTACAAATTTTACTATCATGTACACTATGTATGCGTAAACTACATATTGCATATATCCTGCATGGTGTAAATACATTACTGCTTCTATTGCTGCAATTATACCTACAAAAAGTCCTAATCCTTTTAATATTATTGATCCCCAATTTACTTTTGTTCCAAATACTTTAGGTCTATATAAATTATTAATTGGTTTTGCAAATGCATTAAGAATTAATATTGAATAAGACAATGTCTCAAATTGAACATTATGGACCCAACATAGTAATATTGCTACTCCTATCATTTTTCCATAGTAGAATTTTGCAAGTTGTGTTGATGGCGTTGTTGGCATATCAGTTGCCATGTATATCCCACCTAGTAAAAGTCCACCTAATGATAATTTTACGTCTACCTTAAAGAATTCTAGTATAAACATTCCTATAAATACCGTCATGAACATTCCTGTTGGTATATGCCATGAAATTCTATCTCTCAATAAGAGGTATAGTCCTCCTAATATTAATAAAAGTACTGAATACTCTCCTATAGCTCCTGATCCATTTAAAAAACTCTTATTTAAATATGTTGCTAATCCTGTATTCCCAAGAAATCCAAATATATTTACACTTGATAATCTCAGTGCATCTTGATTATACCAAATTGCACCCGATGTCATAGCTGATGGGAAGAATATTGTCATAAATTCTCTTCCAACTAATGCTGGGTTGAACTCATTTCTTCCTAATCCCCCATACATTAATTTCCCAAATATTACTGCTGATGCTCCTCCAAATGCTACCACATAAAGTGATGTAAATGGAGCCAGTGTTAATCCTAACAACATTCCAGTAACTACTGCAGATAAATCTAATACTGAATTTGGCTTTTTATAGAAAATAGTTGAAAATATTACTTCTGCTACTACTGCACCCATAACAGCTGCCAAAATTACTAAAACAGGAGTTATTCCATACACTAAGTATGATATCCCTACAATAGGTGTTAATGCTATTATTACATCAAGCATTACTTTTGTTACGTTATCTTTTGTTCTTATATATGGGCTATACGTAATTTGCTTATTTTCCATTCTTATCTCCTCCTAGTTCTCTAAGTTTCTCTTTACCTTTTTTTATGCTTTCTAATAAAGGCACTCTAGAAGGACAAATGTATTCACATGCACCACACTCTATACAAGAATCTAGGTTGAATTTCACTAATTTCTCATATTTTCCTTTTCTATATAATTCTTCATATTTCATTGGTAGTAAGCCCATCGGGCAGACATCTGAACAATATCCACATGATATACAGTTCTTTCTTTCAATGCTATCTATTTTATTTGACAAAAATAGTATTCCAGAAGTTCCTTTGATAATTGGAGTATTCATATCTGTAATTTCATTCCCCATCATTGGTCCTCCAGAAACTATTCTTATATTCTCCATAGAATCTAACAGTTTTATTTTATTAAAAATATGCGATATTGGTGTTCCTATTTTTACTAAATAATTTCCTTTTACCCCTGTCTTTTCTCCAGAAATAGTAATGATCCTTTCAACTAAAGGTTTCCCTTCAACAAATGCATCGTGTATTGCTTTAACTGTTCCTACATTACTTACTATTACACCTATCTCCACCGGTAGTGTACTTTTTGCTATTTCTTTTCCTGTTACAGATTTTATTAATTGTAATTCACTTCCTTGTGGATACTCAGTAGGTACTATTTTTATCTTAAATCCTTTAATTTCTTTTCCAAATTTCTCCAATTTCTCTTTTAACTCTTGACCCTCTTTTTCTATTACTAAATAAATTTCCTCAGGGTTTAATATCTTACTTACTATTTTTATTCCATTGAAGAACTCTTCTGTTCTTTCACTCATCAATGCATAATCTGTTGTTAAGTAAGGTTCACACTCCGTACCATTTAATATCAATGTTTTTATTTTTTTACCTTTCACATTATATTTTATGTGTGTTGGAAACTGAGCTCCACCTTCTCCTACGATTCCTGCTTCTTCGATTATCTTAAGTAATTCTTCTGTACTAGTGCTATCTATATCAGATAATTGTCTTTTTACTAATTCCACTTCTTCATATTTATAGTCATTTTGTATTACTATCGTTCGAGATACTCTTCCATTAGGAAGTTTATTTTCTATTATATCTCTAACTATCCCTGATATTGGTGAATGCAGTTTTGATGATACAGGACCTTGTAGTTCACCTATTTTTTGAAATCTTTTTACTTCATCTCTTATTTTTATGTTTTCACGTGAAACTTGACCTATATGTTGTTGCAATGGAATATAAAACATCTCAGGATCTTCTATGGTCTCTATTTTTGAATTTTTAGTTGTCTCTTTCATAGACTTTATTTTCATTTTTTCACTTATTACATCTTTCATCTCTGCCTCCCTCTTATATTTTCTTTCTATTTTTCTATATAATTTTCAAAACCTCCAGAATAGTATATCTTGTCTTCCTTATCCATTAAGAAGCCTTCTATCTTTATTTCTTTTGATAATTCTTCTATTATTTGCAGAAATCTTTCAGGTGTTTGATTATATAATCCTGTTGATATTATATCTCCAATGAATCCACTTTCTGTTATTATTCCTATTTGTTTGTTTTCACTTGGAAATCCTGTTTTTGGGCTTATTATATGTCCATATTTTTTACCATTTATTTCAACATAAGTATTTGTTTGAGCTGATGTTGAAAATGTCTCATTACATATTTCTATATCAAACAAATCACTTTCGCTGTCATTTGGATTCTCAACAATAACTCCCCATGTACTTTGTATATCGTCATTTACAGCTCTTAATGTACTTCCTCCTGCATTTATTATTGCTCTTGGCATTCCCATTTCTTTCATTTTATCTACAAGCTTCTCAACTGCAAAAGACTTTATAAAAGAGCCAGTTATGATTTCTTGGCTCTTTGCAATTTTTACTTCTTTTGTTTCTTTATTAATTTCTATATTCTTGTAGTTAACTAATCTCTTTACTATTTCTATTTCCTCTGCTGATGGCATAGCATCTTGTTTATCTTTATAGAATCCCCATAATTTTATTAATGGCATTATTGTTATGTCGTATTCCCCATCTAACTTTGAAGAATAATATTTTATAGTTTCCAGTATTTCAATCGTTGTATCGTCTACACTTACAAAACTTCCACTATTATTATTTATTTTTGCTATGAACGAATCAGGTGAATACGAGTTATACTTTGTATCTATATTTTCTAATACTTCATATAATTTATCAAATATTTCATCATCATATCTTTCTAGAATTTTTAACTTAATATTTGAATGGAATAGCCATCTTGTTTGAACTTTGTAGTTTTCTGTCATACTATTTACTCGATGTTGCTTTTTCTTTTTTCGCAGGCTCTTCTATTGTTGTCTTAACTTCTTCTTTTGGTTTCTCAACTGCTGCTGGTGCTGTTGGTTTTGCAGGCGTTGCCGGTTTTGCAGGTGTTACTGGTTTTGCAGGCGTAACTATTTTTTTCTTTGTTGTAGCTGGAACAGTCGGATCTACCGATGTTGGTGTTGATGGCGCTACTGGAGCTTGTGCTTCTGGAGTTACTGGAGTCTCTACAGTCTCTGGTGTTGATGTTATAACTTCTACTTGAGGCATTTCCTCCTCTACTTTTGATGTTATTGTTGATAATGCTTCCTTATTTCCAAATACAACCAATGAGATTGCTCCTAAAAAGAATATTATCTTTTGTAATTTTTTCATTTATTTCACTTCCTTTTTATTTTTTATTTCTCTTGTACCTATAGTTATAACAAATTTTCGAAAAAAAAAATAGATAAATTATCTATTTTTCCTTTACTACTACTTATGATTTACTTAGTTTTTCCTTTTTTTATCTTTTATCTATTTTTCTTGATATATAATCTCCCGGTATTTGAATAGCAAATACAATTAATGTTAGTAATATCGTTGCACTCCACATTGTAACACTGTCGAATGACTCATATGCTTGTTGTGCTATTCCTCCTAATCCACCCGCTGCTATTGCAATTCCTGCAACTGCTGTATTTGCTAGAAGTGTAACTGATGTAATCGTTATTCCTGATATAATAGCTGGTTTTGCTTCTGGAAACAAAAACTTTGTTATTATTTGCCAAGTACTTGCACCCATTGATCTTGCTGCCTCAATTACTCCTGAACTTACTTCTCTTAATGCCATATGTATTACTCTTGCAAAGAACGGTGACATTGCAAATACTAATGTTGGTATTGCTGCATTTGCTCCTAATATCTTCCCGGTAATTAATTTTGTTAGCGGAACCATTATCACAATTAATATTACATAAGGGATTGATCTTAATACATTTATTGTTCCTGATATTGCTCTATTAAGTGACTTATTCTCCTTCAATCCACCTTCTTCTGTTAAGTATAAAACAACTCCTAAACTTAATCCTATTACAAAAACAAATATTCCTGAAACAACCATCATATATAATGTGTCAAATATTCCTTTTAATAATTGTTCTTTTGGTATTTGAGATAAAAAATCCATACTATATCACCTCCATAGTTACGTTATATGTTGAATCTAGATGTTCTCTTACTGCTTTTTGAAGATCTTCGCTACCAATTACTTGTAATGTCATTTTTGCATATGTTCCATCTTGAGTTGGAACTGTTGATACATGTAAAACATGTAATCTTGATTCAGGAAATTTTCTTGCCATAGTACTAACTATTGGAGCTTCAATATCTTCAGCAATAAACCGTAGTGAATATGTAGTACTATTTGGATATTTTTCTTTAAAGTTATTTATAACTATCTCAGATTGATCATCATCATCAATTTGATTTAAAAATCTTTTTGTTATTTGTGCTTGTGGATCGTGGAACACATCCATAACAGTTCCTTTTTCCACTATTTCTCCTGCTTCCATTACTGCAACTTTATGGCATATTCTTTTTATTACATGCATTTCATGTGTTATTAGCACTATTGTTAATCCTAGTTTTTGATTTATTTCAACTAACAAATCAAGTATTTGATCTGTTGTCTGTGGATCTAACGCGCTTGTTGCTTCATCTGCAAGAATCATTTTAGGATCATTCGCTAACGCTCTTGCTATCCCTACTCTTTGCTTTTGCCCACCACTAAGTTCACTAGGATAAAAGTTTTCTTTTCCGTCTAAACCTACTAATTTTATCAATTCATTAGCTTTTTTATCCATTTCTTCTTTACTTTTTCCAGCTAATTCCATAGGAAGCTTTATATTTTCTAAAACCGTTCTAGACCATAATAGATTAAAATGTTGAAATATCATTCCGATTTGTTGTTGTTCTGCCCGTAGGTCTTTATCTGATAATTTTGTTAGTGATTTATCATTAAATAATATTTCCCCTGTTGTTGGCTTTTCAAGAAGATTAAATAGTCTTACCATCGTACTTTTTCCAGCTCCACTATAACCAATTATTCCATAGATTTCACCTTTTTGAACTTCTAAATTTGCATTTTTTACGGCTAGAACTTTACTTCCTTTTTGTACATATTCTTTATTTATATCTATTAATTTTATCATTTTAACTTCCTCCTATCCTTTAATTTGCTGGTATTACTTGACCTTTATATTTATCTTCAATAAATTTTTTAGTTTCTGGTGATCGTAGCAACTCTGCCAATATTTTTATTCCTTCATCACTTTCTTTTCCTTTTTTTGTAACTAATATATTTACATATCTACTAGAATTTTTTACATCTTCAACTAATACAGCATCTTTTAAAGGATTTAATTTTGCTTGTATTGCAAAGTTTGCATTTATAAATATTGCATCTCCTTCACCTTGTGTGTATAACTGTGGTAATAAAGATGGTTGTACTGCTTTAAATTTAAGATTTTTTGGATTTGCTGCAATTACTTTATCAAATTCTTGTAATGTTGTTGTCTCTACTTTTACACCATCTTTAAATTTAAGTACTCCCGCATCTGATAATAATTTAAATGCTCTTCCTTGATTTGCTGGTGAATTTGGCACTATAATTTCTGCATTCTGTGGTAAATCTGCTGCTTTTTTTACTTTCTTAGAGTACATTCCAAATGGCTCCAAATGAACACCTGTAACTTCTACAAAGTTTGCCTTTTGTTCTTTGTTGAATCTTTCTAACGTTCCTCTGTGTTGGATGTAGTTTGCATCAATTGAGTCTTCTTTTAATGCCATGTTTGCAGTCACAACATCTTTTACTATCATTATTTCTAAATCATACCCTTTTTCTTTCATTTTTGGTTTAATGAATTCCAATATTTCTGAGTGGGGTGTAACAGTAACCGCTACCGTTACCTTTTTTCCTTTTGAGCAAGATACTAATGTCACCATCATAATTGCTGTTATTAATAATAATATTCCTTTTTTCATACTTTTCCTCCTAATTTTATTTTATATTTTCATAAATACATAATAACACATTCTTTACCATTAACAAAATATATTGTTTTTATTTCTGATATATGTTTTGTATATGATTTAATGTTTTACATCTCTTTTATAACATTTTTTGATTTTTTGATTCAGATAATGCTATAATATATCCATATATTATGTTAAATTAGAAAGGATTACTTATGTCATCAACTTACAGTTTTAGCTATTTCAATAAAATACACGTAAACAGCTTTATTCTATGTGTTTTTCTTACAATTATTGTTCTTGTTATTCCAATAATACCACTTTTAAAAAGTAAAATTAATATTATGAAATACGCTACATTTTTAGGAATTTTAGGTCTTTCAATCAAATTATTTGAATCAATATATAGAGTTCTATTTGAAAACTTCTCTATTGCAGATTCTATTCCATTACATTTTTGCAACTTTGCACTTATTATTGCCGGTTTATATTTAATAACTAAGAAATCTATATTTTTTAATATTTTATACTTTTTTAGTTTTGGTGCATTAGCTGCTATTATTTTACCTGGCGTTGGAAAGTATTATACTCATTTTTATATTTATTTATTTATGATCAATCACTTTTTTGAAATTGCCACTGTGCTTTTTGGTTTTATATATATGAAAGAGCAAATAACATTCACAGGTTACCGAGTTTCTATTTTAGTTACTTCAATACTTTTTATAATTTCATTTTTCTATAATAAATTGTTTGGAACGAACTTCATGTTTTTAGAAACTTATATCGCAACGTTCTTTGAATTCATAAAACCTTTCTACGTTTACAGAATTATACTTGTTTTGAGTTTCTTCGTTGTAATGACACTTATGTATGTCTTGCCTAAAAAGATCTTCTTAAAATCAAAATAAATGATCCAATAAAAAACTGCTCTTGTTACTTTTGAGCAGTTTTTATTATTGATATTAAAATTCCTATGTCATTGTGCGTTACTCCACTTATTCTTATAGCTTGACCTACTGTTTTTGGTTTTGCATATGATAAACTCGATACTGCAATATTACTAATCCCTTGTATTTTTTCATATTCAATATTTTCTGGTATTTCTAATTCTTCTAATTTTTTAAATTTCTCTATTTGTAGTTTTTCTCTATTTATGAAAATTTTATATTTAGAATTTATTTCTACTTGCTCTTTTACAATTTCTGGTAATTCTTTTATTTCTATAAATTCCGACAATAGTTCATATGTCATTTCTTTTCTTGCCAGAAATTCAAATGCATTTGTTGGATTATTAACAGAATCGTGACCCAACTTCTCTAATCTTTCTTTTATTTCTGATGTTGGATTTATTATTATTTCCTTCAATCTTTCAATTTCATTTTCTATTACTTCTTTTGCGCTTTCCAGCTCTTCTATTTTATTTTTATCTAATATACCAATTTCTTTTGATTTATCTAATAATCTTAAAAATACATTATCCTGTCTCAATGTGAGTCTATATTCCGCTCTTGACGGTAACACTCTATATGGCTCTGGAGTACTTTTATTTATTATGTCATCTATCATAACACCAATATATCCTTCGCTTCTATCAACTATTAGAGCTTTTTCATTTTTTATTTTCTTTGCTGCGTTTACACCTGCAATAAACCCTTGGCAAGCCGCTTCTTCATATCCACTTGTCCCATTTATTGTTCCCGCCATGTAAAGTCCTTCTACTAATTTTGTTTCTAATGTTAGCTGCAATTGATATGCTGGTATAAAGTCATATTCTATAGCATAGCCGTATCTTACAATCTTAGCATTCTCTAGTCCTTTTATTGTCTTTAACATTGCATCTTGTGCGAATGGTGGCATTGCTGTAGTAAATCCATTAACATATATCTCGTTTGATTCTACTGATTCTTGTTCTAAAAATATTTGATGATCTGTCTTCTCAGGAAAATTAAGTACTTTTCTATCAAGTGATGGACAATGTCTAGGTCCTTTAGTACTAACAACACCGGTTACAATTGGTGAATGTTCCAACATTTTTTTCCCTACTTCTATTGTTTCAGGAGTTGTAAATGTTAACCATGTTGGCATTCTATTATTGTATTCTTTGTCTGTATAATACGAGAAATATCTCGGGTTTTCTTCACCATAAAGTTCTTCTACATTCGAAAAATCTATACTTCTTTTGTCTATTCTTGGTGGTGTTGCTGTTTGGTATCTATCAATTTCGAATCCAAGTTCTTTCAATCTGTCTGATAACTTCTCACTTGATGGTTCTCCTTGTCTTCCAGCCGGATATTTAGTATACCCCATTATAAATCTACCTTTTAAAAATGTTCCTGTACACAATACAACTGCTTTTGTATCATATTGTATTCCTGCATTATCTATTATTCCTTCTACTTTTCCATTATTAACAATAATGTCATCTACAATTCCTTGTACAATATCAAGATTTTCTTGAAACTCTACTTTTTCTCTCATCTTTATTCTATACCAATACTTGTCAGCTTGTGCTCTTGTTATCTTTGCTGCTAATCCTTTAGTATGATTAAGATTTTTAAGCTGCAAATTATAATTATCTATATGAACAGCCATTTCTCCACCTAACATTCCTAATTCAGAAACTAAATGGCTCTTTCCTGGTCCTCCAATTGATGGATTACAAGACATCATTGCTATACTATCCAAATAAATTGTGAATAACGCAGTCTTTAATCCTAATCTTGATGATGCTAGCGCTGCTTCTACACCCGCATGTCCTGCACCTACTACTATAACATCATATTTTTTGTTCATCTATATTTCATCCCTTTTCTATTTTTTCATATTTTCTAATATCAATTTTCTAATTTTTGATATTTGCGCATCTGATAATTGTTCTGATATTTCAAAAACTGTCTTCTTACCTCTTTTTATTATCATTTTATCATCTGAAATATCATTACTTTTTATTTTCTTTATTTCTTTTTCTATTTCTGAAACTTCTAATTTGACCATTTTCTTTATTTCTTTTTCTGTATTTTCAAAATTTATTTCTTTTAAGTAATTATATATTGTATCTGATTTTCTTATATTACCTATATTTTCCAGTTTTGATAATAATTCTTTTGGATATTTTTCTACTCTTAAATATCTTGCTATTGTTCGCTCTGATAATCCATATTCTTTAGCTATTCTTTCTGTTTTTTTCTTTTGTTTTCTACTTTCACTCCATATTTTCATTGATAATTCTAAAACTGTTAAATTTTCTCTCAATGTATTTTCATGAAGTGATATTTTATCTAAAATATCATATGGTGTATTTTCAGGAATTATTATTATATTATTTGTTCCAGCAACATTGAACTCTTCTATTTTTTCATAACCATAGAAAATAGCTGATAATCTTCTAAATCCTGATAATATTTTGTACTTTTTATTTTTATTTTCTATAACATATACTGGATTTATTAGCCCAATATCATTTATTGAATCTGCTAAATTATGTATATTTTCTTTTTCTAGATTTTTCTTAAATGAAATCTCTCTATTTATGAATTCTCTATCTTCAAAGTCTATTTTGCTTATTATTTCTTTTGTTATACTTGATATTTTTGATCCTTTTATTTTCATTATTTCATGCTTTATTTGTTCTTCTTCTTCAAATTGTTTTACAAAATTCTTTGTATTTTCATTATTTAAGTTTGAGAATGGATTTCTTGCCTCAAATATATTCTTTTTAGCCATCTTATAATCCCTCTCTTTTCAAGATTTCTTGTGCTAGTGCTTCATAATCTTTTGCTCCATTAGATTCCGGTGCAAATTCAAATATATCTTGTGCTAATGCTGGCGCTTTTGCTAAATCTACATTCTGTCTTATAACTGTTTTCATTATTTTACTTTCAAAATATTTTTCTAATTGTTCTCTTGAATCTATTGATAAACTTGTTCTTATATCATACTGTGTTAATATTAACCCTCTTATTTCAAGGTCGCTATTCAAATCATTTTTAACTTCATTTATTGTAGATGTCAAAAGTCCTGCTCCCCTTAGCTCAAAATAACCTGCTCTTAGTGTTAAATAAACACTGTCTGCAGCTACTATGGCATTAAATGTCAGTATTGATAGAGATGGCGATGTATCAATTATACAAAGATCAAAATCATCTTCTACTTCTCTTAAAACCTCTTTTAATATTGATTCTCTCCCATGGTATGTTGCTAAATTTATATTTACTGTCTCACTATTTAGATTGCTTGGTATCAAATAAAAATTATTTGCTTGTGGAAGTTTTATCATGTATTCTCTTATTTTTTTATTCATCAACACATCAAATATTGTTGATTCTAAATTATTTGGATCTATCCCAAGCGCATCCGTCAAATTTCCTTGTGGATCACAATCAATAACTAAAACTCTTCTTCCTTTTTTTGCATAATAAGATGCTAAATTATAAGCTGTAGTTGTCTTTGCTACGCCACCTTTATTATTTGCAATAACTATCTTTCTCATATTTTTCCCCTTATTTCTAATATTATTTTTATTATATTGTACCACACTTATTTACTTTTTCGCAAAAAAAATAGGAGAATAAAAAATCTCCTATTTCCCAACACAAAAATTTCCAAATACATGATCTAAAACATCTTCAGAGCTTATTTCTCCTGTTATTTCTGATAAAGCATCCAATGCTTCTCTCAAATCAACTGATATAAGATCCATAGGCATTTCCGTATCTATTGTTGTAAATATATTATTTATAGCATCTTTTGTTTTTTCAAGTGCTGTTTTATGTCTAACGTTTGTTATTACTAACTTTTCTGATGAATCACTTATGCTTTCTTCAAATATAAAATCATAAATTTTATTTTCCATTTCATCTATACCTAAAGAGTCTTTTGCTGATATTTCAATTATATTATTTAATTCTAATTTTTTTATTTCTTCTTCTTCTATTCTTCTATCTAAATCTATTTTATTCATTAAAACTATGCTCTTCTTATTTTTTTCTTTTATTGTTTTTATTATATCCATATCTTCTTTTTCAAAATTTCTTGATGCATCTAGAACCAATAATATTAAATCTGCCTTCTCTATGAACTCTTTTGATTTTAGAACACCTATATTTTCAACAATATCTTCTGTTTCTCTTATTCCTGCTGTATCTATTAATACTAAAGGTATTCCTTTGATATTAATTACTTCCTCTATTACATCTCTTGTAGTTCCTGGTATGTGTGTTACAATTGCTCTTTCTTCTCTCAATAAAGAGTTAAGTAGTGTTGATTTACCTACATTTGGCTTTCCTATAATAACTGTTTTTACACCTTCTTTTATCTTTTTACCTTTTTCATAAGATCTTATTAAATCATTTGCTTCTTCATATACTTTTTCTAGATTTTCTCTTAAATTTTTAGGTAATGGATCATCTATTCCTTCTTCAGGATAATCTAGAACAACATTTACATGTGCTGTAACATCTAAAAGCGCCTTTTTGAAATCTTTTATTTTGTCTCTTAGGTCACCTCTTAATTGGTCAAGAGATAAAGATATACTTGTTTCTGTCTTTCCTTGAATTAAATCCATTACTGCTTCTGCTTGAGATAAATCTATTCTTCCATTCATGAACGCTCTTTTTGTAAACTCACCTTTTTCAGCATGTCTTGCTCCATTTTTTAGTACTAATTCTAATACTTTTTCTGTTACCAAATATCCACCATGACAGTTTATTTCTACTACATCTTCACATGTATATGTTTTTGGTGCTTTCATTCTTACAGCCATTGTTTCATCTATTACTTTTTCATTATCATGTATAAATCCATAATTAAATTTATAAAAACCCAAATCTTTGTTTGGGTTTTTTGTTTTAAATATTTTATTTAATATTTCAAATGATTTATCACCTGAAATTCTTATTATTCCAATTCCACCTTCACCTCTCGGTGTTGATATTGCTGCTATTGTATCAAATAACATAAACTACCTCTTCTTTTTTATTACTAAACATCTTTTTGGCTCTTCGCCAACGCTTTCAGTTTCTAATTCATTCATAAATGATATTTCTTCATGTATTATTTTACGTTCTCTTGCTGACATTGGATTAAGTTTTATTGATTTCCCTGTTTCTAAAACTTTTTCTCCTTTTCTTTTAGCTAATTCTCTTAATGATTCTTCTCTTTTGTCTTTATAATTATTAGAGTCTAACACTACTTTCACATCTCTTAGTGTCTTAGCCATAGATAATAAATACTCGAAGCTCTTTAATGTTGATCCTTTTTCACCAATTAAATATCTTACATCTCTTCCTTCTAAATTAACTATGTATCTGTTTTCATCTTTTTTTATATCTTTTATTTTTATATCTAATTTAGAGTTTACAATAAATTCTTTCATGAAACTTCTTATTTTATCTACATTAGTATCATTATTAGCTACTATTTGTGGTTCTCTTTTAACTATTGGTTTTATTTCTTGTTTTTTTACTTCTACTTTTTTTATCTCTTTTTTCTTAACTTCTTGTTTCTTAATTTCTTGCTTTTTAGTTTCTTGTTTTTTTACTTCTTGTTTCTTTGCTTCTATTTTTTCTGCTTCAAGTTCTGCTTTTGAAACTATTTCTACTTCATATTTTCCTTTTATATTTAAAAATAATATTTTTTTAGGTTCTTTCACAACTGTAATTCTTACTGCTTCATCTTTTTCTAAATGAAATATTTTTTTTATTTTTTCTTCTACTTCTTGTTTATTTATACCTTCTATAATTGTTTTATCCATATATTAATTTCTTCCCTTCATTATGAAATATTGCTGAGCTACTGATAATATTCCTGAAATTAAGTAATATAATGTTACACCTGATGGCATATTATAAAATAATACTAACATAAGTACTGGCATTGTGTACATCATTGATTGCATTGTAGTGTTTGTTTCTTGTCCTTTTGATGCATTTGAAATCATTTTTTGTTGTAAGAATGTTACTACTGTATTTAAGATTGGTAATAAATTAATAGCAAATGTTCCAAACATAAATAATTTATCTGGCTGTTTCAAATTAAACCATAAAAAAGTTTCCGTACTAGGTATAGATGTTCCACTAAATACATAATACAATGCTATAAATATAGGCATTTGTATTAATAATGGTAAACATCCTGCTAATGGATTAACATTATGTTCTTTATAAATTTCTGCTGTTGCTTTTTGAAATTCTTGGGGTTTATCTTTATATTTTTCTTTTAATTTATCTAATTCTGGTTGTATATCTCTCATTTTCTTCATTGATTTTTCTTGTTTTAATGTTAATGGTAAAAGTAATAATCTAACAAATATTGTTAATATTATTATAGCTACACCATAATTCCCCACAACTTTAGCTATATTAGTCAATAAAGTTGCAAGACCTGTTTCTAAAGGCTTAATTAGTAAAAAACTACTTCTTTGTCCTTGAGCCATTTAAATTCCTCCATTTTTTTATTTTACAGGATCATATCCTCCTGGATTAAAAGGATGACATTTTAGTATTCTTTTTATAGCTAAGTATGTTCCTTTTATAGCTCCATGCTTCATAATAGCCTCTTTAGCATACTGTGAACACGTAGGATAAAATCTACAACGTCTTCCACTTACTCCAGAAAATAACTTTTGATAAATTTTTATTATAAGCAATAATAGATGTTTCATCTTTTCAACACCTTCAATATATCATATTCAAAATTTTTATATTTTATTTCTTTAAGTTTTTCTTTCAAAACAGATTTAGCTACAAATACATACGATTTGTCTTTAAATTTGTCTTCATTAAGTCTAACGACTTCTCTTGTTAATCTCTTAATTCTATTTCTATATACAGCATTTCCAGTTTTTTTACTTGCAACAAACCCGAATCTTTTTGGATTATTGTTGTTTATAAATATTATAAAATATTTAGTATGTATTTTCTGAGAGTTATTATATATAGAACTGAATTCACTCGATTTTTTTATTTTTTCCATAAATACCTATTTCTGTAATTAAAGGGTTTTAAAAACCCGGCGTTTATCTTGATTCACCGGGTTATGCTGATATTTTCGCTCTACCTTTAGCTCTTCTTCTTTTTAGTACATCTCTACCATTTTTAGTTTTCATTCTTGATCTAAAACCATGGTCTTTCTTTCTTTTTCTTTTATTTGGTTGGTAAGTTCTTTTAGTCATCGTCATTTCCTTTCTTATTTTAGATTTTATTATTTATAAAAATAATTTTTTGACTAAGTTACAAGATATAATATAAAATTATGAGATAAAAGTCAAGGATTTTATGTAATCAACAATTAAACAAGTTATATTATTAAAATATTATATATACATTCTTTCTTATTATTCGTATTAATCTCGTTGTTTTGTTAGATTGCATATACAATGTGGTCTAGAGAAGATTTTATCTGTGGAAAAGTTTGTGGAAAAGTTTAAAATGATATGTATAAAAAAGTTATACACACGAAAATAAGATTTTATTTTTTTATCCACATTTTTTTTTTTTTGAATGTAAATGTTGAAGTTGTAATAGTGTGGATAACTTTCCTTTTTTGTGGATAACTCGTGTAAAGAGGTATAAATTATAGGTGAATTGTGGAAAACTATGTGGGAAAGTTTGTTACTTGGCTTCCTTGATTATTTGATTTTTTTGTGTTATATTCAATATCTAAAATGAGGGTAAAAGGAGTTTACAATATGATTGATGCACAAGATTTATGGAAAAACATAGCTAAAATATTAAAGATGCAGATAAGTGATACAGACTTTAATACATTTTTTTTCAATATAGAAGCTAATAAAATTGAAGGAAAAACACTTTTACTAAATATAGAATCAAATTTATTGAAAACAAACATTGAATCTAAGTATAAAGAAAAGATAGAAGAATTACTAAAAATATTATCTAATGATACGATAACTAACTTTGGATTTAATATAAAAAAAGAAGATGTAAAGTTTGATAATTATTATACAATAGTATCAGAGCAAAGACATATTAATAATCTTAACCCTAAAAGTAGATTTGACAACTATGTTGTTGGTAAGAATAATGAACTAGCAAAAGCAGCGTGTCTTGCAGTAGCTGAAAATAGTGGGGTTGTATATAATCCGTTATTAATTTATGGAGGTTCTGGATTAGGAAAAACACATTTAATGCAAGCTGTAGGAAATGCTATATTATTAGAAAATCCAAATAAAAGAGTTTTATATTCATCTTCAGAGAACTTTTCAAATGAATACATTAGTTCTTTAAGAGCAGGGCATTTTTCAAATAATCAAATACAAAATGTGCAGAATTTTAGAGATAAATTTAGAACGTTAGATGTATTATTAATAGATGACATACAATTTTTTGAAAGAGTTTTTGGTCAAGGTACAGGAAGTGTTGAAGAGGAATTTTTCCATACATTTAACGCATTACAAGAACAAGGAAAACAAATAATAATGTCATCGGATAGATTACCGAAAGAAATAAAAAACTTATCTTCAAGACTAGAATCAAGATTTATTTCAGGATTATCAGTTGAAGTTCAACAACCAGATTATGAAACAAGAGTAGCAATTCTGCAAAATATTGCAAATGAAAGAAGAGCATTAATACCAAATGAAGTTCTAGAATATATAGCAACTTCAATAAACTCAAATGTGAGAGAATTAGAAGGAGTCATAAACGGAATAATGGCAAGGGCTAATTTACTTAGATTACCTTATACATTAGAATTAGCACAAGAAGAATTAGTTAATAAAATAAAAAAACAACAATCAAAAATAACTGCTGAAAAAATAATAAGCGTTGTTTCAAATCATTACAGTATAAGTATAGAAGATATGAAGGCAAAGAAAAAACAAAAAGAAATAGTACAAGCAAGACAAGTAGCAATGTTCTTATTAAAAGAGAAATTGGATATGAATTTAACTACAATTGGTGGTCATTTTGGTGGAAAAGATCACAGTACAGTAATTAGCAGCATAAGAAAGATAGAAGAAGCAATAAAAGAAGAATTTTTATTTAAAAAAGAAATAGAAGGTTTAAGACAAAAGATAGTAGAATAAAAAAGGGGTAGATTATGTCTGAAGAAATAGAAGTTATAGAAATAAAAACGGAATTTATAAAATTAGATCAACTTTTGAAATGGGCAAATTTTGTTGCAGTAGGAACTGAAGCAAAAATGTTTATAATAAACGGAGAAGTTAAAGTTAATGGGGAAGTAGAAGTTAGAAGAGGTAAGAAAATATATAGTGGTGACATTGTAGAATTCAATGGAGAAAAAATAACTGTAAAAAGAGGATAAATATGTACTTGACTCAAATTAGTTATAATAATTTTAGATGTTTGGAAGATAGAAAAATAGAGTTTGATAAAAATATGAACATAATATATGGTAAAAATGGACAAGGTAAGACATCTTTAATTGAGTCTATATATTTTTTGGGTACGGGAAAAAGTTTCAGAACAAAAAAAACAAAAGAAATATTTAGATATAACACAAATAGAGTTATTACATTTGGGACTTTTTATGATAGAAGTGAGAGCAAGAAAAATATAGCAATTGATGTTAATGTAGATAAAAAAGAATTCTATATAGATAAAATAAAAAATAAATATGTTGATTATATTGGAATATTAAATGTAATATCATTTATTCCAGAGGATATAGAAATAATAATTGGAAATCCTTCAATAAGGCGAAATTTCTTTAATTATGAAATATCACAAGCAAGAAGAGAGTATTTAAGAAATCTCATAGATTTTGAAAAAATACTAAAAATAAGAAATAAAATGATAAAAGAAAAAAATACAAAAAATGAGTTGTTTACAATATACAATGACAAATTTATTGATGATGGAACGAAAATAATAGTTCAAAGAAGAGAGTTTATAAAGAAAATATCTATACTCCTAAATTTGAATTATAGAAAATTATTTGACGAGAAGTCGGAACTAAAACTAAAGTATAATTGTTTTTTAGGAAATATAGAAAAGTTAACAGAAGAAGAAATAAAAAATAAATTTATTGAAGTTGCAGAAAAAAGAAAAGATAGAGAGTTATATATTGGATATAGCCTCATTGGCCCACAAAAAGATGAATTCGAATTTGAATTAAATGGAAAGAGTGCTAAATCATATTCATCTCAGGGAGAAAAGAAATCAATAATATTTGCTTTAAAAGTATCTGAAATAGACATATTAGTAAAAGAAAAAAAAGAATATCCAATATTTTTGATGGATGATATAGCTTCTTATTTTGATGAAATAAGAAAAAATAAAATATTATCGTATTTTGAAAATAAAAATATACAGTGTTTTATAACATCAACAGAAGACTTGAAAATAAAGGGGAAACGAATATTTATTGATAAAGGTAAAGTGGTGACAGATGTATAAAGTAAAAAAAATAAGTGAAATAGATAAAAAGTATATAAGAAAAAATAAGAATGATCAATATTATTCTAATTTAATAAAAGAAAACTGGGGAAAATTAGTAGGAGATATAGTAGCTGAAAATTCTTTTCCTGCTTTTTTTAGTAAAGGGAAATTGTATGTAAATGTCAATGATTCAACTATAATACAGCAACTTTCAATGTATAAAGATGAAGTACTTAATATTTTTGAAAAGGAGTTAGGTGCCAGAGTCGTACTAGATCTAGATGTAAGAATGGATAGAAAGAAAAAAGTAGATATAGTAAGAAACGTGGAAGTTATAGAGAATAATGATGAGGAAAATGTAAGAAAATATTCTTCAATTAATGTAGATATAGAAAAAATAAAATTACCAAAAGAAGAAATATTACAAATAGAAGAAATATTAGATAAAATAGATAAGAAATATTCTGAAATAGGAGAAAGAATAAAAAAAATAGCAATAGATAAGAAAAGGGAAGAAAAGGCATTAAAAGAAGAAGGAATTATAAACTGTATGAGTTGCGGAGACTTATTCTTGCCACAGACAGATGAAAAAATATGTATTAAATGCATAAATAAAAAAGAAGAAGAAAAATTAGAAGCAATGCTAAAAGAAATAAAAAATAATCCAATGCTTAGACTAGAAAGTGATATGGATATTAATTTGTACAATAGAGCAAGAGATATTATATCACAAGATTATTTTTATGATATGATAGAGATAATAAGACACCATAGAAGAATAGTAAATTATGAAGATAGCATATACAATGATAAAGATGAAAAAAGAAAAGAATTTAATGAATGTATGGGAAAATATATAATGTATAAAATAGGCTCTGAAGATAAAGATGTACAAGAGGCTGCAAAAAAGGATATAATATATAGAATAAAGAAAATAGTAGAAATGAAATATAAAAAAAACAATTAAAGAGGTAATATGTATTTATATATAGAAAATAAACATTTCATTCTAATTGAAGATGTGTACTTGATAATAGATTATGCTGATTTTTTTAAAAACAAAGAAAATGAAGTAGTATTTGAGAAATATAAAAAGCTTGATTTATCTGAAAAAGAGAAAAGAACGTTAATATTTACAAAAAAATACATATATATAACGTCATACACAAATAGAGCTTTGAATATGAGGATGAATGAATATCAAAGACATATTGACAGTGTTGTTTTTTAGGGGGAAAAATGAAAATCGAAGAAGTATTAGCAGAAGCAGACAAAGCACTATATAGCTTAAAAATAGAGGATGCAATAATATATTTAGAGACGGCTTTAGAGATAAATCCAAACAATATAGAGGCTCTAATAAAACTATCTAAAATAGCATTAACACGTGATGAGAAAGTAAAAGCATTAGAATATATAGAGAAAACAGAAAATTTGGATTCAGAGAGCATGGAGTTATTATTTGAGCGAGCAAGCATATTACAAGCTCTAAAACAGTACGAGAGATCTCTAAAAGCATATGATAAATTTCTGGCAAAAGAACCAGACAACTATTTTGCAAAACTTAACGTAGGAATAATATATATACAACAAAATAAATATGAAGAAGCACAAGAAATAATAGAAGAAGCAATAAAAACAGATCCAGATAATGTATTGGGATACCTTGATAAAGCAAAATTATATGAAAAAAAAGGTGAAATAGAAAAAGCATTAGAAATTTGCAATTCGATAATTAAATCAAACCCTAAACTACAAGAGCCATACATACGAAAAGCAGGAATCTTATTAAGAAAAAATAGATTAGATGAAATAATTAAATTATACGATGAAGCAATAAAAGAAAATCCCGATAACAATGAATTCTATGCCCTTAGGGCGGAGATAAAGTATGAAAAAGGTGACAAAAAAGGTGCTGTTGAGGACTATAATATATTAATTGCAATTGAGGAAAATTCTGACTACTATGAGAGATTGTATGAAATTTTATTAGAAGAAAGAAAATACAAAGAAATTGAAATATTACTTATAAATTATAAGAATTCAAAGGAATTATACGAAGAAGCATTGAATCTAGAAGGTAAATTTTCTATGCAAACAGGCGATATCAATAGAGCAGGCGAGGCGTGCAAAAAATTGATGAGAGCTTACCCTAAGAATAGAAGCTATAAATACAGCTATGTCTTTATATTAGAGACAAAGAAAAAATATAAAGAAGCCTTAAAGATGCTTGATGAAATAGAACCATTAGAAGAAAATGAAGATAAATTTTATCTAATAAAAACAAAAGTCTTAAAATCAGCAAAAAAATATGATGATGTACAAAACGAAATAGACAAAAAATATAAAAGAGATAAAAATATAACTTCTAAAATGGAAGAAGAGGCATATTTATTAAGAGATAAAAAAGAATATGATGAGATGATAAAAGCATGCAAAATAATAATAAAGAAAAATGAAGATGCAGAAACAACAAAACGAGTTAAATTAGAAGTTGCAATAGCATATTTTATGAAAAAAGAGTACGACAAGTCAATAAAATATTATAATGAAATAATAAAAAACGAAAAAGATAATAAAGCATACTTATATAGAAATGTAGGGTTATCGTATCTTAAACAAAAAAAATACAAAGAAGCAATTCAAAACATAGACAAAGCACTAGAATTAGATGAGCAATATGCTGAAGCAAAACTTAACAAAGCAGAAGCATTAGAAGGTATGAAAGACTATGAAGGCGCATTCTTAATTTATGAACATATAATAAAAGATATGCATGACTATTCTTACTACGAAGAAGCACATAAAATGTTAAAAAAAATGAAGAAATATGAAAAAGCATTAGAATATTTACAAGAAGCAGAAAAATATTATGAAGAAGATGAAAGACTTTATATAGACAAAGCAAAATTATACATTAAAATGAAAAACTATAATCAAGCACTTGAAGAAATAGAAAAAGGGTATAAAATTAATCCTAAATCAAAAGAAGTTGAAAAAGAGAAAGAGAAGATACTAAAAAAGCTAGGTAAATAGCGCTGTTTGATAAAAATTTTAAAATATGATAAAATGTAATGTAAAACAAAGAACATGGAGGAAAAAAATGGCCGAAAATTATGGTGCAGAGAGTATCACGGTACTCGAAGGACTGGAAGCAGTTAGAAAAAGACCTGGAATGTATATAGGTTCAACATCAGCGAGAGGACTTCATCACTTAGTATGGGAAATAGTAGATAATAGTGTGGATGAGGCATTAGCTGGGGTTTGTGATACTATAACAGTGAAGGTATTAGAAGACAATATAATAGAAGTAACGGATAATGGAAGAGGAATACCTGTAGAGAAACATAAAACAGGGAAATCAACATTAGAAGTAGTATTAACAGTGTTACATGCAGGTGGAAAATTTGATGGAAGTAACTATAAAGTATCAGGTGGATTACACGGAGTTGGAGTATCAGTTGTTAATGCGTTATCAGAATGGCTTGAGGCAACTGTTACGAGAGATGGAAAAATTTGGAGACAAACATTCCGTAGAGGTAAATCAGCAGGAGATATAGAGCAAATTGGAGAAGCACCAGTTGGAGAACACGGAACAGTAATTAAATTTAAAGCAGATCATGAAATATTTGAAACGCTTATTTATGAATATGAAATATTAGAAACAAGATTAAAAGAGCTAGCATATTTAAATAAAGGGCTAAAAATATATCTATCAGATGAAAGAGTAAAAGATAAAGCGAAAAAAGAAGAATTTTTCTTTGAAGGTGGAATAAAAGACTTTTTATTAGATATAGCAAAAGATGAGCAAAGAATATTAGACGATGTAATATATATGAGTGACAACTATGAAATCGAACCAGAAACAGAAGTTGAAGTCGATACAGAAGATGGTAAAACACAAATGAAAAAGATTCCAGCAAAATTCATAGAAGTTGAGATAGCAATGACATATACGATTTCTCAAAGAGAAGTAGTTTACTCATTTGTAAATAATATTAACACACATGAAGGTGGAACGCATGTAAGCGGATTTAGAACAGCATTAACAAGAACAATTAATGAGATTTCTAAACAAACAAACATGATTAAAGATAAAGATGGAACATTCCAAGGATCAGATGTAAGAGAAGGTCTGGTTTGTATAATGAGTATCAAAATACCTGAGCCACAATTTGAAGGACAAACAAAAACAAAACTAGGAAATAGTGAAGTTACGGGAGTTGTATCAAATGTTGTAGGAAACAGTTTAAAAATGTTCTTAGAAGATCACCCAAAAGAAACAACAAACATAATTGATAAAATGTTAATGTCAAAAAGAGCAAGAGAAGCAGCAAAAAAAGCAAGAGAGTTAGTATTAAGAAAGAATACATTAGAAATAGGATCACTTCCAGGTAAATTGGCTGATTGTTCAACTAAAGATCCATCAGAATCAGAAATATACATAGTCGAAGGAGATTCGGCAGGTGGGTCAGCAAAACAAGGAAGAGACAGAAGATTCCAAGCAATACTACCACTTAGAGGAAAAATAATAAACGTAGAGAAATCAGGATTAAACAAAGCACTGGAAAATAGTGAAATCAGAAATATGATAACAGCATTTGGTGCCGGTATTGGTGACGAGATGGACTTAGAAAAACTTCGTTATCACAAAATAATAATAATGACAGATGCGGATGTTGATGGGGCGCACATAAGAACACTTATGTTAACGTTCTTTTATAGACATTTGAAGGAACTTATAAACGGAGGATATATTTATATAGCACAACCACCTTTATATAAAGTTCAATCAGGAAAATCAATAAAATATGCATACTCTGATGATCAAATGCAAAAAGTAATAAAAGTATTAGAGTCAGAAGGTAAAAGATTTTCAATACAAAGATATAAAGGATTAGGAGAGATGAATCCTGAACAATTATGGGAAACAACAATGAATCCAGAAGTTAGAACATTATTGAAAGTAACATTAGAAGATGCAACATATGCAGATAAAATGTTCGATATATTAATGGGTGATAAAGTAGAACCTAGAAGACAATTTATAGAAGAACATGCTAATTATGTTAGAAATCTAGATGTATAAGAATAAAAACGTTTCACGTGAAAGATAATAAAAAGACAAAGAAAAAATGAAGAGGTGAAAAATGTCTGACGAAAAAAAAGATGACAATCTTGAGAAGTTATTAAGCAAAGCATTGGAAAAAGACGAAGAAGAAAAAGAAAAAAATGAAGATGTGGAAGCATTAGAAGTAGAAGATGATGGATTATTAGATAAGATACAAACAACTTCTCTTTCAAATGAACAGCCAATATATATAGAAGATGAAATAAAAGCATCATATCTTGATTATTCAATGAGTGTTATAGTAAGTAGAGCACTACCTGATGTAAGAGATGGACTTAAGCCAGTTCATAGAAGAATATTATTTGGAATGAACGAAATGGGAATGTCATACGATAAGCCATTTAAAAAATCAGCAAGAATCGTTGGAGACGTACTAGGTAAGTATCATCCACATGGAGATTTAGCGGTTTACGGTGCAATGGTAAGAATGGCCCAAGACTTTAACTCTAGATACCAACTAGTAGCAGGACACGGAAACTTCGGTTCAATAGATGGAGATAGTGCTGCCGCAATGAGGTATACAGAAGCAAGAATGGCAAAAATAACAAATGAATTATTAGATGATATTGATAAAAACACAATAGACTTCAGAAAAAACTTTGATGAAAGTCTTGATGAACCAACAGTATTACCAGCAAGATTACCAAATTTATTATTAAATGGAGCAACAGGAATAGCAGTAGGAATGGCAACAAATATACCTCCGCACAATTTAACAGAAGTATGTGATGGTATAGTTGCATTAATTGAAGATCCTGAGATAACAATAGAAGGTTTAATAGAGCATATAAAAGGGCCTGATTTTCCTACAGGAGCAGTAATAAATGGTAAGCAAGGAATTTACGAAGCTTATAAAACAGGAAGAGGAAAAGTAAGGGTTGCAGGAAAAGCAAAGATCGAAGTATCAAAAACTGGAAGAGAATCGATAATAATAACAGAAATTCCATACCAAGTAAACAAAGCTAGATTAATAGAGAGAATTGCAGATTTAGTAAGAGCAAAAAAACTAACTGGAATATCGGATTTAAGAGATGAATCAGATAGAGATGGAATAAGAATAGTTGTTGAACTAAAAAAAGGTGAAGAGAACGAGTTAATATTAAATAGCCTATATAAACATACAGATTTACAAAATACATTTGGAATAATAATGTTAGCACTTGTTAATAATGCACCAAAAGTTCTTAATCTAAAAGAAATATTACAAAAATATCTAGAGCATAGATTTGAAGTTGTAACAAGAAGAACACAATTTGAATTAGATAAAGCAGAAAGAAGAGCACACATATTAGAAGGATTCAAAATTGCGTTAGATAATATTGATGAAGTAATAAGAATAATTAGAGGATCAAAAGATGCAAATGAAGCAAGAGAATCATTAATGAATAAATTTGCATTTACAGAAATCCAAGCTAAAGCAATACTTGATATGAGATTGCAAAGATTAACAGGATTAGAGAGAGATAAGATTGATAACGAATATAATGAATTGATGTTATTAATTGAAGAATTAAGATCAATATTGATGGATGATTCTAAAAAGTATAGAATAATAAAAGAAGAAGTAATTAAGATAAAAGAAGAGTTCGGAGATAAAAGAGGAACAGAGATAACAGATGCAAGAGTAGAGATAGGAATAGAAGATCTTATAAAAGATGAAGAAGTTGTTGTTACATTAACTGAAAAAGGATATGTAAAAAGAACATCTATCGATAACTACCGTGCTCAAAAAAGAGGTGGAGTAGGAGTAAACGCTACAAACACTATTGAAGATGACATAGTAAAAGATATGTATATAGCAAAAAATCTTGATTCACTATTAATCTTTACAACAAAAGGTAAAGTATTTAGTATGAAAGTATACGAAGTACCTGAATCAGGAAAACAAGCAAGAGGAAAATTAATTGGAAACTTGATTAAATTATCTGATGATGAGACAGTAAGTACTGTAATAAGAGTTAGAGAATTTGGTGAAAACAGAAACATAGTCTTTATAACAAGAGACGGAGTAGTTAAGAAGACTGAATTAAGTTTATTTGCAAATATAAATAAAACAGGAATAAGAGCTATTACGTTAAAAGAAGAAGATGAGCTTAAGTTTGTAGGGTTAACTACAGGAAAAGGTCATGACGAGGTGTTTATAGCGACTAAGAATGGGTTTGCAATAAGATTTAAAGAAGAAGATGTAAGAAGTATGGGAAGAACGGCATCTGGAGTAAGAGCGATAACATTAAGAAAAGCTGATGCAGTCGTAGCAGCAAATGTTGTAGAACCAGAAGATAATAAATTAAGTGTATTAACATTATCAGAAGAAGGATACGGAAAAAGAACATATTTATCAGAATACAGACTACAAACAAGAGCAGGAAAAGGAATAACAAACTTAAAAGTAAATGATAAAACTGGAAAAGTTGTAGATGTAAAAATAGTTGATAATGAGTCGGAAATAATGCTTATAACATCAGAAGGAACTTTAATAAGAACAAAAGTTCAATCAATTTCAATAATAGGTAGAGCAACATCAGGAGTTAGAATAATGAAAGTAAGGAACGAAGAAAAAGTAGCATCAGCAGTAAAAATAACACCAGAAGTTGAATAGACTATAAAACATGTGACGGGAGAGATTTTTATGTTAAAGAGAGTACTTTTTTTAATAGGAAATGAACAAGAAGCAGGACCAATAAATGATATTGCAAAATCATTTAAAAATAAATTTAATGTTTCAATGGATGCACTTTATGTAAAAGATATGATAAAATATGAGGTATTTCCTTCTACTATAGAGGGAATAGGCCTAAATATTGGTGCAAACTATGCATTTCAAGAATTTAGAGAATTGGAAGAAATAACTTTCAAAAAGTTGAAAGATAAAGTAAAACAAACATTTAATGAAGTGTATGATGTTGAAGGAGAAACAGTTGAAGCAACGCTTGAATTTTTAAAACCATATGATGTTTTAATTATTTTAAAAAATGAAAAACCAGGGCCTTATTTAAGAGAGTTACTGAGAACTCATTACAAGCCAATGATTGTTTTTTCTGAAAAAGAAGAATATAAATTTGATAAAGTTCTTTTATTAGATGATGGTGGATATAAGGCAAACAGATCATTATTTGAGTTTTTCAATATATTTGGAGAACAAAAAGTTGATGTTTTAAGAGTTAATGTTGATGATAAAGATTTGACTGGTGAAAGGTTTAAAGAAAACTACAATTTAATAAGTAAAGAAGGAGACCCATTGAAAGTAATAATAGAAGAAGTTGAAAACTATGACTTCATAATAATGGGAGATCTAAAATATGCAGCAATGTTAGAAAAAATAACAGGAAAATTGGGAATTAGATTATTAGAGGCAATAAAAAAACCAATTTTTATAGGATAATAAAAGAAAATACTTTTAAGTAGATAATTTATAGGTTACAATAGATTATCGAAAGGAAGTATTTTTTTTTAAATTATTAGAGGGAGATGTTTTATGAGAGTAATAATTTGTTCTGATAGCCATGGAAGGCTTGAATATTTTCAAAAAATGATGGATATTGAGAAACCAGATGTAGTTGTGTTTGCGGGAGATCATAGCACAGATGCTATTGACATGAGTTATGTGTATCCAGATGTAACGTTTCACATAGTTAGAGGCAATACAGATTTCATTGATTATAGTACGGAAGATGAGCTGGTATTTACAATAAATAAGAAGAGAATATATTTGACACATGGCCATTTATTTGGTGTAAAGATGTATATGGATGATATTGTTAATAGAGCAAAAGAAAAAAAAGCAGACATTTGTATATTTGGGCACACACATAGAGAATATATTGAAGAAAAAAATGGAATAAAATTTATTAACCCAGGAGCATTACAAGATAAAAAGTATATTTTATGGGCTGAAAATGAATTTATAGAAAAAAAAGTAAAGTAAAACCATCACATAAAAAACACAAAAACTTCACATAGTATTCACATTGAGAGAGTATACTTATCTTAGTAACATGAGGAACACAAAAACTATAAGAGGTGAGAGAAATGAAAAAGAAATTAGTAGGAGCAATGTTAGTAGGAGTTTTAAGTGTAGCAGGATTTGCGGTAGCAACGACAAGTACACAAAATGGTCAAAATCAATCTGGGCAAAGTCAAATAAATAATCAAATGCAAGCGAAAGATGGCATGGGAAAAGGAATGAGAGATGGAAAAGGATTTGAAATGTTTCAAAATTTAAATCTTACAGATGCACAAAAAGCAGAGATTAAAAAAATTATGGATGATGAAAGAACTCAAAAACAAGGAGACAGAGAAGCATTCAAAAATTTACCATCAGCTGAAAGAGAAAAGAAAATGCAAGAAAGTAGAGATGCTTTAAATACAAAAATAAGAAATGTATTAACAGCAGATCAACAAAAAACATTTGATGCTAAAAATGCAGAAATGCAACAAAAAATGGAGGCTGCAAAAAAAGAATTTAATTTAACTGCAGATCAACAAAAAAAATTAGATGCAATCCACACGAAATATAATGCAGAATTTGAAAAAATTAAAAATGATAAGTTAACAGAACAAGAAAGAAGAGACAAAATGAAAACGTTGAGAGATGCTATGAAAAAAGAAGCAGACTCTGTGTTTACAGATGCTCAAAAGAAATTAATACAAGAAGGTAAAGGATTTGGAAAGGGCCTAGGAATGGGTCGTGACGATATGGGTATGGGAAAAGGATTTAAAGATGGAATGGGTAGAGATGGTCAAGCACCAATGACTCCTCCTCAAAACTAAAAAACAGATATAAGTTAACACAAAAAAGGTGATAATGTTATTTATCACCTTTTATATAAAATCATTTTAAGAAGGGAGGAATATAATGGAAATTAAATACTCAAGTGGAAAATTAAGAGGAAAAATTAGAGAAGTTTGTGGAACAGAAAAAGAATTTGCAAAAGTTTTAAAAATATCAGCTACAGCACTTAGTTTGAAATTAAATAATAAAGGCGACTGGTCTCGAAGTGAAATGGAAGAGATTATGAGAATATTATCAATAAAAAGAAAAGAAATTATTGATTACTTTTTTGAAAAATCAAACGAATAACAAGTGTTAATCTTTATATGATTTGATATTTTAAAAAACATTTTGAGGGAGTGTTTGTTATGAAAAGAAAATTTAACAAAACAGGAATGCTGACGTTAATTATGGTATCGGTAGTAAGTTGTGCACAAATAACAAGTGATACAAAAAATATGAATAATTATGGGGCTAAAGCATCAAGAGAAGATTCTACATTAGAAGTAAAAGAAATGCTACTGTACGCGATACAAGATGAGTATTTGGCAAATAAAGAATATGAAATGATAATGGATGAATATGGCCAACAAAGACCTTTTTCAAATATAAAAAAAGCAGAAGAAAGACATATTTCAATGTTAAAAACAGCGCTTTCAAATAATAAAATAGAAATTCCAAAAGATGAATCTTCAGGAATTGTAAAATTACCAGAAAGTTTAAACGAGGCATATAAGGCAGGAGTAGAAGCTGAGATAGAGAATATAGCAATGTATGAAAGATTTCTTCAACAAGAGCTGCCTAAGGACGTAAGACAAGTGTTTGAATCACTAAAGAATGCATCAGAAAATCATTTGAGAGCATTTAGAAGATTCTCAGAAAATTAGAAAAGAAGAAGAAGAAAGACCAACAAAGGACTGAAAAGTCTGGAGTTGGTGTTTTTTATTTGTTTTGTAAAGATTTATAAAAGATTAAGAATATAATATGAAAATAAAAGGTGTTATGATATAATAGAAAAAAATAAGTAGAGTGGATAGATACTGCATGAAGAGGATAGAGAGGGATTGATTATGAAAAAATATTTATTAGTAATAGTAGTTTTATTAACAGGATTTATTATAAGTTACAAGATAATAGAAAATAATAAATATAATGAGATGTGGAAAAGAGATAATGAATGCTACTCTAAAACTTTCATTTCTGAATATGAGTTAAACAATAGTTATTTTGAAGAAAAATATAAAATTTTAAAAAATAATAAAATAAAATTTTTCCGATGGAATTTAGAAGTTAAGGATGGAGAAGCTGTTTTTCTTACTCTTTTCGAAATTGTTGAAAGAAATAAATACTACAAGAAAAATAAAAAATTAAGTAAAAAAGAAATAATAGGGAATACTTTTGGTTTTAAAGGATATAAAAAAACTGATAGATTTTATATCCCTGAGGAATTACAAGAAAGAATACTAACAAGTAAGAAAAATAGTGATGTATCGAGTAGAAATAGTTATGATGCATTAAATTATTGTAGAATAATAGAAATTCTAGAAGATTCGATAGAATAAAATAATAGAAAGTGATAGTAAATGATAAAAATAATAATAATTCAAAGTTTAAAGGAAATAATTTGGAAGAATAGACTGGAAATAAATATAACAAAATTGTTAGAATCTTGGAATTTTAATATAAATAAGCCAAATGATGGTTATCATGTTGAGTTTAAGAATAGGGGATATTTTTTATATGTAGTAGATATGGGAAGACAATCAGAAATTCAAGAAGCAAGAAACAAAGAAGAATTAACTTATTATATCATTTATAAAATGACTTTAAATATTGCTGAAGATATGTTGAGAAAGGAAAAATCAAGAAGAAAAATTTTCATATTTCAAGAAATATTATTGCATTCAGTTAATGAGAGATGGCATAAGAGTAGTAAAAAATATCATGATCAAATCAATGAAATAATGTCCGAGCATAGTAATTATTATAAGCGTTATGTGGAAGACATAAAAAATTGGTTGGTAAAATAATCTTCAACTCTGATAGGTATTCATTTATTGAGTACCTATTTTTTCTTCAAAAGAAAAAATACCTTTCTACCTAAGTTAAAAAAGTAAATAAAGAAAAAAGTAATATTTGAAGTTTTTAGACATTCAAGAAAACGATTTGTTTTAAAAGTGGAATTTTTATAAACCTTAGTATTTACATTACTTTTAAAGGTAATATCAAATAATTTTTAGAAATAATATTTTTTTTATTTTTCAAACCATTTTTAAGTAAGTTAAAAAAGTTTGCGAAATTTAGTGTGGAATCATTGACATAATACCCTATTGAGGGTATACTTAATTAAAGCCAGCTCAAGAAACTGGCAACTATATTATATTCGGAGGCGGTACTATGAAACAGTTTTTTAGTAAATTAGGGCAAACATTTATGTTGCCAATCGCACTTCTTCCAGCAGCAGGAATAATGCTTGGAATTGGTGGATCATTCACATCTGACGCAATGATATCACATTATCATTTAGAAGCAATATTGGGACCAGGAACAGTCCTTAACAGTTTCCTTACAGTAGTAAGAGAAGCAGGAGGAATTGTATTTGCAAATCTTCCATTAATGTTCGCAATTGCAATTGCAATTGGATTTGCAAAAACTGAAAAAGGTGCTGCAGGACTTGCTGCAGTTATGGCATATTTAGTTATGAACATATCACTAGCAACAACACTTTCAGTTTTCAAATTAGTAAACACTTCAACAAAAGATGGAGTAACTTCGTCAGTACTTCATATGTATGGTAAAGATTTACCTGGAATGTTGACATCAACACTTGGAATTAACAATACACTATCAATGGGTGTATTTGGTGGTATGATAGCAGGAGCATTCGCAGTTTACTTACATAATCGTTACTGTGATGTTAAATTGCCAGATTTCTTAGGATTCTTCGGAGGACCAAGATTTGTACCAATTATTTCATCATTTGCAGCACTTTTTGTAGGGATGGCATTAGTAATATTCTGGCCACCAATTGGAGCAGGATTAGCAGCAATGGGAGCAGGATTAGGTAAATTATCAGCAAGTGGTTTAGGATTTATAGCTTCATTATTATTTGGATTAATCGAAAGAAGTTTAATACCATTTGGATTACACCATGTGTTCTACTTACCACTATGGCAAACAATAGTTGGAGGAACATACAATATAGCAGGAGCAGATATTTATGGAACACAAAATGCATTCTTTGCATCGCTTAAATCAGGAGATTGGGCACAATTCCCAGCAACAAACTTTATGTCAGGTAAATTCCCTTTCATGATGTTTGGTCTTCCAGCAGCAGCATATGCAATGTACAAATGTTCAGATCCAGAAAACAGAAAAGAAACAGGAGGATTATTATTCTCAGTAGCACTTACAGCATTCTTAACAGGAATTACAGAACCAATTGAATTTACGTTCTTATTCCTTGCACCAGTACTTTATTATGGATTCCATGTACCAATTGCTGGGCTTTCATTCATGTTAATGGATTTATTAAAAGTTAAAGTAGGAATGACATTCTCAGGAGGATTTATAGATTTCACTCTATTCGGAGCGTTACCTTATTTCTCAGGATTCAAAAATAACTTCTACTACATAGTACTTGTAGGATTATGTTTAATGCCAATTTACTACTTTGCATTCAAATGGTATATTGAAAAATATAATATTGCAACACCAGGAAGAAACGGAGCAGTTGTTAAAACGGTATCTAAAGCAGAATATAGAGATGCTAAAAACAACGGTGGAGACACTGTGTTCACAAACAAAATTATTGATGGTCTAGGTGGAAGAGATAATATTATAGATGTAGATGCTTGTATTACACGTTTACGTGTAGGAGTAAAAGATGCAGGATTAGTACAAGATAATGAATTTTGGACAAAAGAAATGGGAGCATCAGGAATTGTAAAAAATGGAACTGCAATTCAAGTTGTTTATGGAGCAAAAGCAGCAGGTTATAAATCACAAATAAATTCAATATTAGGAAAATAATGCATAAATATTTTATAAGAACAGGTTCTTTTGTGATAGATATGTCTATAATTAATATGTTTGCTCAAACACTATATAAATATATTTTTGGATTTTATATTCATCTTTCATTTAATAATTTAGCACATGATATAGCAGTTATATTGTTCTACCTCATACTTATGATCTTAGTAGCATTAGCTTATCAAGCAATATGCTATAAGTACATAAAGAATTCATTGGGAAAACAACTTATGCAACTTCAGTACTATAATTTAGATGGAACAAATGTGACGCTTAAAACATTAATGAAAAGAGAATTTATAAAGTACTATTTAATATATGCTACAGTGTTAACATATATTCCGTATTCGTTTTTCAGAATGGTTATGAAAAATCCAAAACCAACATATCATGAAAAACAGACGTCAACATATGTAGACAGTAAAATTGTGTATGTAAAAGATCAAAAATCACCAACTGTTACAAAGAAAGTATCAAAAAAGAAACCAAAAAATAGGTTGAAGAAAAGATAAAGAGAGCCCCTTCAAGATTTTATTATAATCTGGAGGGGTTATTTATTTGAATTTTTTTAATTACGTGGTACAATTATTATGAGAGAAATAAGTTTAAAAAATTAGGAGGAATTATGGATGACAATTTAGGACTAATTATAAGTGCAATTGTAGGGCTAGTGTCTGCATACTTTTTATATGGTTTATCTAAGAAAAATAATGTAGGGAACCCTATAATTTTCGCTGTATGTGGATTTATGTTTGCACTACCAACATGGATAGCGTACTTGATTATGTCAAACAACAAAAAGTAAACAAAAGGCAAGGATTCAATATCCCTGCCTTTTTATTTTGCTTTTCTGTAAGGTCTAACTTGTTTTATGTAAAGTTTTCGATCACTAGTATCAAACTTAAATTCTATATCTAGGCCAAACGAAGTGAAGCTTTCATTTGTCAGAAGAATATCATAATAGAATTTTTTCTTAATTGAGTTCAAAACATAAGCAAGATAAGCCTTTTCCTCATCAGTCATTATACTTTTATTTGGACTTAATGAAGAGTAAGTGATATATTCTATTTGTGGTTCAGAATAAGGATCAAAATATATAAAATAGTATAAGAATTGTTCTGGAATACTCCCGTTTTCAGGAAGAACAACGCTCTCTTCACCAAGTTGAGCATTTATAGTAAATGCAGGATAATTCCTATCGGCGATATTTGTTGTTATTGCAACACCATTTAATTCTTCATTTGGAAAAGATCTGTGTACAAGAATACCCATAGCAACAGTCTTCTCATCTATATTAAAGTACTCTCTTTCCTCATATGCTCTATAATTCCAAAGGCTTGCCCAAACTTTCTTTATAGCTTTTTCAATAGATTTTTTTTCATTTCCAAGCTCACCACTATAAGAATCATACAGACCAGCACCATTAAATTCTTCCAAATCTTCTGCATTAGTTGAAGATCTGAATTTCATCTTTTTATAGTTTCCTAAAGAAGTAATTTTATTTTCAACAGTTTTTAAAAATTCCTTATTTATTGGAGCATTTTGTATAGCGTCCTGTATTTCTTTTAACTTTTGAATTTTTGAATTTTCATCAGTTAAATCCTTCAATTCTTTTAGCTTTTCTTCAATTAATACATCAATCCCATTCTCTTTTAAATGCTCCAAATAATAGTACATAGGTATAGCAAAAGCACTTTCAGGAGTTCTAACAAAACTACTATTATCTTTCTCATCGTTAATTTCTATTTTTGTTAATTCTGCAAAATTGGCAGCTTTTGCGCCAACTAATTTTATATCTTTATGACTTAAATTTTTCATATCTTGTAAACCTTTAGTAGTTCTATCAATTTCTAAAGAAATAATCTTTTTATTTTGTTTTGATAGCCAAAAGTCGGAAACTTCCTTTTCAGTAACTTCTTTTATTTCAAAGTCATTAGCTGAAACATTAAGCATAACGTACTTATTTTCAAATTGCTTAAAATTATCAGAATAAAAAGCATCTGTTTGAACCATATTAGGAGTACCTCTGTTTACACTTAAAACATTAATATGTGATAAATTGTGTTGATGTTCAGTTGTTATTATTCCTGCAACGACTGGCATGTCATTAGGCAATCCATTTGTCACAATAATGTCATGTGAATTAATATCGACTTTACCGATGTCTTCAATATTTATTTTTCTAAGTTTTCCATATGTTATACCAGTATTCATAGCCTGATATTTTTGATTTTTATAGATTTCTTCAACAGAAATAATAGGGATTTTATCTTTAAGAAGTTCTATATTCTTTATCTTATCTTCACTTCTTGGAAAATACTTAAGTTTATTACCAAAAAAAGTATACTGAACAACTCTATTGTATAAACTCTCAATACTACTACTATCTATTTGATCACCAATTGAGAATTCGATAGTCCAAATATCACTATCCAAGTAGTGAACGAGAGTAAAAAGATCATATTTCCTATCGCCAATTCCATAATATTCTGTAGTATCGAATGCTACGTGTCCCTCACTATAATTAAGGACTTGTGAAGCAAAATCATAATGAAGTTGAAACAAGCTACTGTTGATAAAATATATTTTGTTATTTATTTTATCATAAATACCCTTGATCTCTTTTGTTTTTGAATAATTACTTGAATTTGGAACATTCTCTAAACAAGTAGAGTCTTTTTGACTTTCAATTGAATCTAAGTATTTAACTGAACACGTTTCAGTTTTAGTGTTTCCGAAAATTGAACAGCTCATTAATAAAAGAATTAAGAAAAAGCATGTTTTACTAATTATTCTATACATAAAATTACACCACCATATTGTTTTTTCAAATTATATACTACTTGTAGAAAAAAGTATAGTTATATGAAATTATAGAGAGTGTAAAAAAATGAGGAAAAAGTCATATTTTTATGCTATAATCAAGTAAAATATAAAAAATTGGGGGATTAAATATGCCAGTAATAACGATAAAGCTATTAGAGGGAAGAACAGATGAACAAATAAAAGAAATGATAAAAGAGGTAACTGAAGTTGTTTCACGTACAGTTGATGCAAAACCAGAGACAATCTCAATATCTGTTGAAGAAATGAGAAAAGATCGTTATGCAGTTGCGGGTGTTAGGATCTCAGATAGATAATAAAATATAAAATAATTATAAAGATAAAAGACATAGAGAAATAAAGTAGGAGGAAAAATGAAAAACAAATTGTCAGAATTAAAAGAAACAGCACTTAGAGAAATTGAAAAAGTCTCAAACTTGGAAATTCTAAATGATTTAAGAGTAAAATATTTAGGAAAAAAAGGAGAATTTACTCTAATCATGAAAGAAATGGGAAACATAGCAGCTGACCAAAGGGCAGAATTTGGAAAAGTGACTAATGAAGTTAAGACTCAATTGCAAGACCAGATAGAAGAAAGAATGGCGCAATTAAAGGATTTGGCAAAAAGAGAGAGATTAAAACACGAAGTCATAGATATTACATTACCAGGGAAAAAGACAAATGTTGGATCACTACATCCGTTAACACAAACGGCAAGAGAAGTGAAAAAGATATTTGCAGAAATGGGATTCGATATTATGGATGGCCCAGAAATAGAGATGACATATTATAACTTTGATGCTCTTAATATCCCTAAGAATCATCCATCAAGAGATTTACAAGATACGTTCTATATTAGTGAAGATACACTTTTGAGAACACACACATCACCAATGCAAATTAGATACATGCTAGATCAAAAACCACCATTTAGAATGATTTCTATTGGTAAAGTGTATAGATCAGATTATGATGTTACACATACACCAATGTTTCATCAAATAGAAGGACTTATGATTGGGGAGGATGTTTCTTTTGCTAATTTCAAAGCATTGCTTACAACTGTAATTCAAAGAATATTTGGAGAAGCAAGAAGCGTTAGATTCAGACCACACTTCTTTCCATTCACGGAACCATCTGCAGAGATGGATGTAGAATGCGGTGTTTGTCAAGGTAAAGGGTGTAGAGTATGTAAAGGTACGGGATGGATTGAAATACTTGGAAGTGGAATGGTAGATCCTAATGTGTTAAAAGAAGTTGGAATAGACTCTACAAAATATCAAGGATTCGCATTTGGATTAGGATTAGAAAGAATAACAATGCTAAAATACGGTGTAGATGATTTGAGAGCATTCTTTGAAAATGATATAAGATTCTTAGAGCAGTTTTAGTAAAAGTAAAAATGAAAATTTAGGAGGAGAGAAATGTTAATTTCTTTAAACTGGTTAAAACAATACATAGATTTAGAAGGAATAGAAATAAATGAATTAGAAAACGCACTTACAATGATTGGTCAAGAGGTTGAGAAAATAGATAGACAAGGATCAAATCTTGATAATATTGTTGTTGCGCAAATCATAGAAAAAGAAAGTCATCCAGAATCTGAACACTTAACAGTTTGTAAAGTAGATAATGGAACAGAAATACAACAAGTTATATGTGGTGCACCAAACCATAAAAAAGGGGATAAAGTTATTCTTGCTCAAATTGGCGCAAACTTAGGAGAAGACTTTGTTATTAAAAAAACAAAAATAAGAGGAATGGAATCTAACGGAATGCTTTGTTCTGAAAAAGAATTAGGACTAGGTCAAGCACACGAAGGAATAATGATATTACCAGAAGATGCTAAAGTTGGAACACCAGCAAAAGAGTATTTTAAATTGTCAGATGTTATTTTCGAATTAGAAATAACACCAAATAGACCTGATTGTTTATCTCATATAGGAATAGCAAGAGAATTAGCAGTTTATTACGACAAAGAATTAAAAATGCCAAATACAAAAATAGAAAATCAAACTACAGAGAAAGCGCAAGATTTAATAACTGTAGAAATAGATGATACAGAAATATCAAGAAGATATGCTGCTCGAATAGTTAAAAATGTAAAAATAGGAGAAAGCCCTAAATGGTTAAAAGAAAGATTAGAATCAATAGGACTTAGAAGTATAAATAATGTTGTAGATATTTCAAATTTTGTACTTATGGAATTAAATCACCCTATTCATACGTTTGATTATAATAAAATACAAGGAAATAAAGTTATTGTAAGAAGAGCAAAAGAAAATGAAAAAGTAGTAACATTGGATGATCAAGAAAGAGAATTAACATCAGAGGACATAATAATATCTGATGCAAACAGAGTTGTTGCAATAGCAGGAGTTATGGGTGCAGCTAATTCAGAAGTAGATGAAAATACAACAAATATATTAATAGAAGTTGCACATTTTGAGCCTACATTAATAAGAAAAACATCTAAAAAATTAACATTATCAAGTGATGCGTCATACAGATTTGAAAGAGGAGTAGATCTTGAAGATGCAGAAAAAGTCATAAATAGAGTTGCAAACCTGATCAAAGAAGTTGCAGGTGGAGATATTCTAGAAGGTATAGTCGACAATTACCCAATAAAACATGAAAAAAAATTAGTAGAATTAAATATTCCTAGACTTAATAAATTTGTAGGAAAAGAAATTCCAGAAGAAAAAATAATAAAAATATTTGAAAATTTAGAAGTTCAAGTTACAAAAAATGGTGATAATTTATCGCTAATAGCACCTAGTTTTAGAGAAGATCTAGAGCGTGAACAAGATTATTATGAAGAAGTTATAAGAATTTATGGATTTGATAATATCGAGGACATTCTTCCAAAACTGGATATGAATAGCGATGAGATAGTAGATACTACATTAATACTTGATAATGTAAAAGATATAGCAGCATCAGTTGGATTGAAAGAAGTTATTAATTATAGCTTTATCCCTAGAGATGGATTAGAGAAAATAAACTTTACAAGAATCGCAAAAGAGAATATATTAGAAGTTTTAAATCCTATAACTGAAGATTTTGTTATAATGAAGCCAACACTAATATATAGTTTGCTAAAAAATGCGAAAGATAATTTGAGTAGAAACTTTTCAAACATTAACTTCTTTGAAGTAAGTAGAACATTTGAAAAAGGTGAAAAGCTTGCAAAAGAAGATGTTAAGCTAGGAATTATACTAGCAGGAGAACCAAATAAATATTTATGGGATGCAAAACCTAAAAAATATGATTTTTATGATTTAAAAGGGATTGTAGAAGAAATATTATCAAAAATGAAATTTAACAATTATACAATAAAAAGAACAGAACAAACAGAATTACACCCTGGAAGAGGAGCAGATATATTTGTAGGTAGAGAATTTATTGGTTCTTTTGGTGAAATTCATCCAGATGTTTTGGAAAAATTTGGATTAGAGAAAGAAAGTATATTAGTTGCTGAATTAAATATTGATCTAATCAAGAAATATACAGGTAAAAAAGTATCGTACAAAGGGATTAGTAAATTCCCAGCAGTTCCTAGAGATTTAGCACTTGTAATAGATGATCAAATATTAGTTGGAGATGTTATAAAAACATTGGAAAAAGTATCTCCATTAATAGAAAAAGTAGAATTATTTGATGTGTATCAAGGGATTGGATTAGGCTTAGGAAAGAAAAGTATTGCAATCAGTATAGTTATTAGAGATAAAAACAAAACACTTGTAGAAGAAGAAATTAATGGGGTCGTTTCTAAAATATTAGAAAAAGTAAAAAAAGACTATAATGCAGAATTGAGACAATAATATGAAAATAGTGGTTTTTTTAAATGGAGAATATAACTATTCAATGGAATTTATAAAAACTATAACAGAAAAGGCATTTGTTCTATGCGCTGATGGCGGAGCAAATGCTTCCTTTCGCTATGGAGTCATGCCTAATAAAATAATTGGGGATCTAGACTCAATAGAACCAGAAATATTAAATAGTTATAAACGTTTAAATGTTGAGATTCAGAAGTACCCAGTAGAAAAAGATTTTTCTGATTTCGAACTCATATTGAATATGATAAAAGAAAATGCCATATTTAACGACAGTGAAGTTATAATTTTAGGTTCTTCTGGAGGTCGAATAGATTATATAATTAATAATCTTATGTTGTTAGAAGGCACTAAAAACGTAACTATGTTAACAGAGAGTGAAGAAATATATTATAGAGATGAACCATTCGTTATAGAGGATAGAGAAGAAGCAAGGGTATCTTTTATTTCTCTAGATGACACAATTATGAATATGACACTTAAAGGATTTAAGTATAGTATAGAAAATAAATTGATAAAACGAAACACATCTCAACTTGTGAGTAACGAAGTTATTTCAAAAAAAGCAGAAGTTTTATTTGATAAAGGAAAAATGTTAGTTATACTAGAGAAAACACTGTGAAAATCAGTGTTTTTTGTTTGATTAAAGGTATTTGATTTGAATGGCAAAACATTTTTTATCAAAATATTTGAAAAAATAATTGATTTTTCTTTCAAAAAGATTTATTATTAAGATGATACTTGTACAAACAAACACAATTTGGAGGTGTGAAATGAAAGAAATTTCAATAGTCCTTTCCGGTGAAGCTGGGAAAGGAATTAAGACTATAGAGGAAGCAGTAACAAACGTCCTTGCAACAGAAGGATACAGTGTCTACTCTTTCAAGGAAATAATGTCAAGAATAAGAGGAGGTAACAATACCACTCAAATAAGAGTAGCAGATACTGGTACATTTCTAGGTACTTATTCAGACAAAACAGATTATTTATTTGTATTCAATCCAAAAGCATTAGATCGTTTGGAAGATAGAATACAGAAAGAAACAGTAATAGTTGGGCCTAAAAGTTTTTTTAAAGAAGAAGAGCTAAATAAGTACAACATAAGAGAAATTGAGTTCTTGAGATTAGCGTCTGAAATTGGAAACCCTATCTATGCAAATACGGTAATAATGGGAACAATATTAGGAATGTTAGGATCAAGCGAGGAAGTAGCAAAGGATTACTTATCTAAAAAGTTTTCTAGAAAAGGTGAAGATATCCTAAACGCTAACTTCAAAGCCTTTAAAATGGGCTATGATATAGGAAAAGAAAATCATGTTGAATTAAAAAGTGGCATACCAAAAAAACATTTAACAGGAAATGAAGCAGTTGCATATGGAATGGTCGCAGGGGGTATGAACTTAGTAACAGCATATCCAATGTCACCAGGAACAGATATTGTAATGCTATCAGCTGAATGGTCAGATGAATTTGGAATAGTAGTAGAACAAGCAGAAGATGAAATTGCAGCAGCAAACATGGTATTAGGAGGATGGTATGCTGGAGCAAGAGCAATGACGTCAACATCTGGTGGTGGATTTGCATTAATGCAAGAAGCTATAAGTATGTCTGGAATAGCAGAAGTACCAGCAGTCATTAATAATGCGATGAGACCAGGGCCTGGAACAGGATTACCAACAAGAACAGAGCAAGGGGATTTAAATTTAGCATTATATGCAGGTCACGGAGATTTCCCAAGAGTTATATTAGCGCCAACATCATTAGAGTCAGGAATCGAATTATCTCAAAAAGCATTCAACATAGCTGATAAACACCAGGTTCCAGTAATATTACTTACAGATGCACATTATTTATCACAATCATCAAATTTAGGGGAATTTAAATTAGAAGAAAATAAATATTATATTACTAAAAGTAATGTAGATTACAAGAGATATGAATACTCAGATAATGGATTGTCACCAAGAGCAGTACCAGGTTACGGAGAGGGACTAGTTATGGTTGATTCGGATGAACACGATGAGACAGGACATATAACAGAAGACTTTGATGTAAGAGTAAAAATGACAGATAAACGTATGAAGAAACTTTCTACATATGTTGATATAGAACCAGAATTAATAGGTCCAAAAGATTATGACACATTAATTGTTGGTTGGGGATCAACACACGGAGCAGTAAAAGAGGCATTGATAAGATTAGAAAAAGAAAATAAACTTACTAGTAAAACAGCATTCTTATCATTTGGACAAGTGTGCCCATTACCAAAATCAACAGAGGAATACTTGAAAAAAGCAAAAAGATTAGTGTTAATAGAAAACAATTACAAAGGGCACTTTGGAGATTTTATTAAACTAGAGTTAGGAATAGAGTTTGATGAAAAAATATTAAAATATAACGGACTTCCATTTAATATAGAAGAAGTTATGGAAAGAATAGGAGGCTAGAGATATGGAAAAATTTACAATTGCTAAAAATGAAGACATAGCTTGGTGTCCAGGGTGTGGAAATTTTACACTTCTTAAAATAATACAACAAGCATTAAAAGAGCTGGATTTAGACCCATTACAAACAGTAATATCATCAGGGATAGGACAAGCAGCAAAAATGCCACAATATATAGACTTGAACTTCTATAACGGATTACACGGAAGAGGATTACCAGTAGCATTAGCAATAAAAATGGCAAATCCTAATTTAACAGTTATAGCAGAAGGTGGAGATGGAGATATGTACGGGGAAGGTGGAAACCATTTCTTACATTCAGTTAGAAGAAATCCTAACATATTACATTTGGTTCATGACAATCAAGTTTACGGGTTAACAAAAGGTCAAGGATCACCAACAAGTACCGTAGGGCAAAAGACAAGTTTACAAGTAAATGGAGTTGTTAACACACCATTTAACCCTATAGCAACAGCAATAAGTTTAGGTGCAACATTTGTTGGAAGAGCATTTACAGGTGATATGCAAGGGGCAAAAGAAATAATAAAAGAAGCGATAAAACATAATGGATACGCATTAGTTGACATATTTGATCCATGCCCAACATTCAATAAGACAAATACATTTAAATGGTATAAAGAGCACACATATAAATTAGAAGAACACGATCCTTATGATAGAGAAAAAGCTATTAGTTTAGCATTCAAGAACTTAGATGAAGAGATGTTTGGATTAGGTATCATCTATAGAAAAGACAATGTTCCGACAATGGAAGAAAATATAGAATTGTACAAATCAGATAAAACACCTTTATATGAGCGTAGAGTGGATATGAATAAAGTTTTGGAAAAATTAAAACCATAAATTTAAAATTATAAATTAAAGTATAAAAGGATTTAGGGGGGGAAATGAGAAAGAAGAAAATAATAATAGATGACAACATGCAAACTGGTTATTATTATCTTACAGAATCAATAGGAGAGAACTTTGATCCTGAATTTAAGCCTGAACTCACACCAAAAGAAATGCTAGAATTAGGTGTTTTTGGAGGAAAATATATGACCGACTGTGAAGATGAATTTCCAAAAAGTTGGTTTAAAAAGGCGAAGTTCTCACCAGATAAAAAAGATATATCACTAAATTTTTTTAAAGTAGATGCATCTTTATCTTTAAAAGAATGGGAAAGAAAAGGGTGGATACACCCAATGGATCCTAGAGGTTGGTTTCAGTGGTATTGTAGGTACTATTATGGACGGCGTGATACAGATGAAGATAAGAGACAAATAAAAAGGTGGAAAGCCATAAAAAGACATGCAGGAGCAGTAAAAATGAACTGTATGGAAAAAGATCTGAATTGTAGAAAAAAACAAAGGCAAGCCTTACTACATTGGGCATACGATAGTAGAAAAATATAATTTGTATCAAATGTATCAAAAAGTGATTGACAAAAGGATATTTATTGTATATAATGAATCTTGTCTTTGGTATCACTGAAGACTAAAAAATGTTGGGCTGTCGCCAAGCGGTAAGGCACTGGCCTTTGACGCCAGCATGCAATGGTTCGAATCCATTCAGCCCAACCATTTTATAAAAATAATAATAAAACATACAAATCTCTAGAAATAGAGATTTTTTTTATTTTACAAAGTGCTTTGTTTTTGGTATACTTAAGTTATAAAGGAAAAGAGATAAAATAAAAATGGAGGTTATATATGAAACTTAATTTTAATTACCAATTTGCAAAAAAATTCTTTAGAGAAGAAGAAATAACTAATATGAAACCATTTGCAGAATTAGCAAATGAAATTTTAGAAAAAGGAACTGGAGCAGGAAATGACTTCTTAGGTTGGGTAAAATTACCAGAAAATTATGATAAAGAAGAATTTGCTAGAATCAAAAAATCAGCAGAAAAAATAAAAAGTGATTCAGAAGTGTTAATTGTAATAGGTATTGGAGGATCTTATTTAGGTGCTAAATCAGCTATAGAATTCTTATCACATACATTCTACAATAGCATGAAAGATAAAAGAAAAGGGCCTGAAGTATACTTTGCAGGAACAAATATGAGTGGTGTTTACTTACAACATTTAGTAGAGTTAGTTGGAGATAGAGATTTCTCAGTAAATGTAATTTCGAAATCAGGAACAACTACTGAACCTGCGATTGCATTTAGAGTATTTAAGAAAATGTTAGAAGATAAATATGGTAAAGAAGGTGCAAAAGGAAGAATATATGCGACAACAGATGCAAAAAGAGGAGCATTGAAACAATTGTCAAATGAAGAAGGATATGAAACATTTGTTGTACCTGATAATGTTGGAGGAAGATTCACTGTATTAACAGCAGTTGGGTTATTACCGATAGCGGCAGCAGGATTAGATATAGATGGTCTGATGGCAGGTGCAAAAGATGCTATGGTTGATTTTTCAAAACCATTTGATGAGAATCAAGCATTACAATACGCAGTTGTAAGAAACATTTTACATAGAAAAGGAAAAGATATTGAAATATTAGTTAATTATGAGCCAAGATTGCACTTCATAGCGGAATGGTGGAAACAATTATTTGGAGAGTCAGAAGGAAAAGATACTAAAGGGCTATACCCTTCATCAGCTGATTTTTCTACAGATTTACATTCATTAGGTCAATATATACAAGAAGGTAAGAGAACAATGTTCGAAACAGTTGTTTCAATAACTAAACCTGAACTTGAGTTTGTAATTGAAGCGGATAAAGACGATCTTGATGGACTTAACTTTGTTGCAGGAAAAACATTAGACTATGTAAACAAAAAAGCTACAGATGGAGTAATATTAGCTCATACAGATGGACTTGTACCAAATCTTTTAATAGAATTACCTGAAGCGACAGCATACCAATTAGGATACATGTTCTATTTCTTTGAAAAAGCATGTGGAGTTAGTGGATATATATTAGGAATAAACCCATTCGACCAACCAGGAGTAGAAGCATACAAAAAGAATATGTTTGCTTTATTAGGAAAACCTGGATTTGAAGAAGAAGGTAGAAAATTAGAAGCAAGACTAAAAGAAGTAAAAGGATAATATATTAATATATACTAAAGGTAGACCAATAAAAAAGAGTGTCTACCTTTTTTTATTTTAATGCTTAAGAAAATAAAACTTGAAATAAATGCAAATCAGTTTTATAATCTAGTATAAAATAGAAGTTTCAGAATGAAAACTGAAGAAAAAGAGGGCAAAATGACAAAAGACAATTTATGGAAAAAATATACAGAAAAACAAAAGTCACAAGTTTTTAAATTTTCTGATGGATACAAGAAATATATAGATGCTGCAAAAACTGAAAGAGAATTTGTAGAAATAACTATAGAGAAACTAGAAAAGAATGGATTTACAAACATTGATAAGAAAAAGAGTATAAAAAAAGGTGATAAAATATACTTTAATAATAGAGAGAAAAATATAATAGGAATGATAATAGGTGAAGAGGAAATATCTAAAGGAATTAATATGATAGTTTCACATATTGATTCACCAAGATTGGACTTAAAACCAAATCCTATAATGGAAGATCAAGAATTTGCAATGTTGAACACTCATTATTACGGTGGAATTAAAAAATATCAATGGGGAGCAACACCATTAGCGCTTCACGGAGTTATTTTTATAAAAAATGGAAAAAAAATAACGTTGAAAATAGGAGAAAAAGATACTGATCCAGTGTTTTCGATACCTGATGTTCTTCCTCATTTATCATACAAAGTACAAGATGATAGAAAAGCAAGAGACGTTCTTAAAGGTGAAGAATTGAAACTTTTATTTGGAAATATGCCAATAAAAGATGATGATGCAAAGCAACCAGTAAAAAAATTCATAATGGACAAATTGAAAAAAGATTATGGAATAGAGGATGAAGATTTCTTTACTGCTGAAATACAAATAGTACCAGCAGGAAAAGCAAGAGATGTAGGACTTGACGCAAGTATGATAGGTGCTTATGGACAAGATGATAGAGTTTGTGCGTACACATCAATGGAAGCATTTTACGAAGTAGAGAAGCCTAAAAAAACAGCAATGGTTTATTTAGCAGATAAAGAAGAAGTTGGGAGTGAAGGGTCAACAGGACTTCAATCTAACTTTTTAGAGTATGCATTAGGAAAAGTATTATCAATGTCAGATAAAAACTATAACGATCAAATATTAAGAGAAACGTTGTGGAATTCAAGAGCACTATCATCAGATGTGACTGTTGGTGTTGATCCAATATTCAAATCAATTCATGACTTTGATAATGCAGCAAGATTATCATATGGAATTGCAATGGCAAAATATACAGGACATAGAGGGAAATCAAGTTCTAATGATGCTGATGCAGAATTCATGCAAGAAATAAGACAAACATTTGAAAAAGAAAAAATAGAGTATCAAATCGGTGGATTTGGTAAAGTTGATGAAGGTGGAGGAGGAACAGTTGCGAAATTTCTAGCAAATTTTGGAATAAGAACTGTTGATGCTGGGCCTGCACTACTATCAATGCATTCGTTATTTGAAATATCTTCGAAAGCAGATGTATATGAAACATACCGAGCTTATAAGGCTTTTTATAAAATGGAAAAATAAAACAGATTTAGAATTATTTAGTAAGAGAGGGAGAATATGACGTATAAAGTTTTAATTTATAGAAATGGAGAGTTCTATAAAGAAATTCATTTGAAACCAAGACCGGGAGATTTACATATATATAAATGGGAAGATGTAGAAATGGGAAGCTACTCATTTGAAATAGTTACAGAAGAAGGAGAAGTATTAGGTGTTACATATAATCATACTGCACCTTTTGCTAATATGTTTGATGCTTATGTTGAAAAAAGTAAAAAACCAAAACCAATAACAGGGTTCCAGCCTGGGATAGATGTTTTAGTGAAATACAATTCTGTTGAAAACTCATTTTCGTTAATAAAAACTAAGTTTACAAGAACAAAAATAAGTTTGAGTGACTTAGGGCTTGAAAAAGCAAATAAGATTGAAGTTGCAGCAGGGTTTAATGGATGGCAACCAGACGAAGAGCCAATAAGACAAACAGATGATGGAAATTATGAAATGGTACTTTCTCTTAGTGAGGGGTATTATGAGTATAAACTGTATATTGATGGTAGATGGTTTCCAGAAGTAGGAAATCACAGACTTGTAATAGGTGAAAATGGAGCACTTTTCCCTTTAGGAGATATAGGAACTGGGAAGTTTGTTTATGAGCCGATAGATAAAAACTCTACTCTAAAAGCGATTGTACATGATTATATGAGTTTACAATATTTGAATAAGATATCAGATAGAGAGTTCGAATTTACAATAAGAACTCAAATGAATGATGTTGAAAGAGCATTTATAAATATAGTTTTGCATGAAGAAGATAACTATGAAACAGTTTATGAATTAGAAAGATTTAGAGACTATACTAATGGTTTCGATTATTTCAAACGTATTATAATGTTTGATGAAGAGATAGAAGAAATATTCTATTTATTTACTATGGAAGATAGTGGAGTAAAAGCTTATTTTAATGGTGAAGATTTTTCTTTTAAAAAGCAAAAGAAGAAAAAAGTAAATTTCAAAAAGGATAATATCCAGATTTTTAGTATACCTGATTGGTCAAAAGAAGCTATTTGGTATAATATTTTCCCGGATAGATTTTATAATGGAAATCACTATAATGATCCAATATTTAATGAATTTGGAGCGGAGAAATTTAAAATCAACAAACTTCATGAATCAAAATTCATAGAAGAATACAAATGGAAAAAAGACAGTCAAGTATTAGGCAAATTCGAAATAAACAAATGGACATCTGATTTTGGGGATAGAACAGATTGGGAAGAAGTTGGAGAGATCGGTATATCATACAGTTTGAAATATGCGAGAATGTACGGTGGAGATTTGCAAGGTATAAAAGAAAAGATACCATATTTAAAAGAGTTAGGAATAACTGCTGTATGGTTGAACCCAGTTTTCTTATCATATCAAAATCATAAATATGGAGCAAATGACTTCAGACATGTTTCACCAGATTTCGGAACAATAAGAACGAGTGGAGAAAAACATGGAGTTGAGATATCTAGCCAAAATGAACACGGAAATAAATCGTATGTTGAAGTTTTAGGTATAGATGCGGTAGATAATTCTGAGTACAAATTGTTAGAGATAAATTTAAAAGGTGAAAATAAAGGTAAGAATGGATATGGGGAAACGCACGATCCGTCTACTTGGGTTTGGACAGAGTCAGATTTGATAATGGTTGATGTAATAAAAGAATTGCACAAAAATGGAATAAGAGTTATATTTGATGGTGTTTTCAATCATAGTAGTGATAGACATTGGACATTTAATATGGTATTAGCAGAAGGAAGCGAGTCGAAATACAAAGAATGGTACAAATTCTCAGATTTCACGCATCACGTAAAAATAGAAGATTATCATTCAGATCAAGAAGCATATGAAATCCTTATAGAAAACAAGAAAAATGTCAAATATAATGGATGGGCAGGATTTGATACGTTGCCAGAATTTAACACATTTAATCAAGAATACAAAGATTACATATTCAATATAACAAGAAAATGGATGATAGGGCCTGACGCTATTGAGTCTGAAGACTGGATGAGCGATGATGGAATAGACGGATGGAGACTTGATGTCCCTAACTGTCTAGAAAATCAAGGATTCTGGAATGAGTGGAGAGAAGTCGTAAAAAGCTGTAAAAAAGATTCTTATATTACTGCAGAATTATGGGGAAATGCGGCTGGAGATATAAATAAAGGAAATAAATTTGATACAGTAATGAATTACGAATGGCTAAAAACAACAATTGGATACTTTATAAATCAGAGTTCTGAAGGTGGACGAAGATATAAATTAAAAGCATCAGATTTCTTTAATGAGCTTAGAGAGAAAAGAACATGGTATCCTTATCAATCTCTACAGTCATCACAAAATCTAAATGGATCACATGATACTGATAGACTATATTCTAGAATAATTAATGATAGAGCAGGAAGAGACTTAGAAGAAGGTAAACAATTAGAGCAAGGGTATAACTCGATAAGACCGGATTTAGCAAGCGTTTATCACCCTAATACGACAATTGATTGGAAGAATATACAGATAAAACCAAAAGATATTCTTAAATTAATATCAATATTTCAAATGACATATATAGGAGCACCTATGCTATATTATGGGGATGAAGTAGGAATGTGGGGAGCAACGGATCCGTATTGTAGAAAGCCAATGCTTTGGGAAGAATTTACGTATGATGAAGAAAGAAACCCTTCACATGTAAATCAAGGTGAAGTATATGATCAAAAAGCAGATAAAGATTTATTTCAGTGGTACCAAAAACTAATAAAAATAAGAAAAGAAAATTCTGTATTGGTTTATGGTAGATTCAAAGAGATACTTAATGATGATGAGAAAGATATTATAGTGTATGAAAGATATGATGATAATAATTCTGTAATTGTTGTAATAAACAATTCATTCTATGAATATAATAACTATGAAATACAAATAGAAAATGCTGATACTAAGTATTTTGAATTAATTTATGGAAATATGGTAAGAACAAAGAAAAATGGTAAAATGAATTTAAACTTGAAACCTAAACGAGGAATGATCTTAAAAAACTGGAAAGATTAATAAAAAAATTGGAATAGCCACCTGCTACAGGTGGCTATTTTATTGAGTTTTTTAGTTAGTTGCTTTAAATGCCAACAATTTAAGGTAAAATTAAATAAAAAAGAGTAAAAAAGTAGTTGACATGGTAGAGGTAAGTGTGATAATATTTATTTTGTCAATGCGAATTGGCGAGGACAATGAAAACATA
>ERZ650300.35-NODE-35-length-59144-cov-40.760091_pt1 | contig 59144 bp, 75 predicted proteins | sample MGYA00376236_ERZ650300 | MGnify/ENA primary metagenome ERZ650300 (study PRJEB26733, sample SAMN07839303) | wastewater metagenome | biome: urban; feature: wastewater treatment plant; material: waste water | place: USA: North Carolina | collected 2016-04-28 ...
CCGCGGCGTTGAAGCGCACCAGATCGACGATCGGCAGGCTGTCGAGGGCATTCACCCCGAAGTTGGCCGGCAGGACAAAGCTGAACGCGCTGGTGCTGGCACTGGTGAAGCCGTCCGGAAGGTGCGCCGAGACGCTCACGAGCACGAAGCCGGCGGCCAGCGCGGCGACGGTGATCGTGGCGCCGTCGGCCGACGGGGTGACGGTGGCGGCGTCGAGCTGGGCCTGGGTGCCGAAGCCGGTGAGCACGATGAAGCCCGTGACGCCATTGGCGACGACGTTGGCCTTGCGATACACGGGCGCGCCGCCGCCCGCAGCACCAGACAGGCCGTCGAGCTTGGTTTTATCCGCGGCGGACATGAGGCCGGCAAGTGCGGCGGTGGCGGCCGGCAGGGTGGCGTCGGTGCCGGTGTCGGAGGTGACATCCAGGGTGGTGGCCCCACGGGCGGCGACGGCGAGGTTGGTCGGTGTGCTGGTGCCGCCCGGCGAGCTCGGCGGTCGGTTGGCGAGGTCGTTGTAGTCACCCGAGAAAGCCACCGCCGAGAAGCTCGGCTTGCCGCTGATGCCGCTCCAGGACACCGGACCACCCGAGCCGCTGCCGTAGATCCCGAGCCACCGCTTGAACTGCGCAATATTCATGTTTCTGTCCTTGGTTAATCCGCCTCGGCGGACTGGAAAACGACAAACCCCGCCGGAGCGGGGTTCGAGACGATGACGCGGGGTGCAGACGTCTGCACGGGTGGAGCCGTTGGTGGCGGCACAGCCGCCGGCGTGACGACCGGCTCCGGCGCTGGGGTTTCTTCAAACAGCCCGGCCTGACTCAGCTTCGCCGCGAGGGCATCCCAGCTGGCGTCGGTGAGCAGATGGACCTTCACGGCCCGCGAGGCATGGAGCGCGTAGTTCTCGCAGTCGAGCACCTCGACCCGCTGGCCGACCTTCTTCTGCCAGGCCTTGATCACGTAGCCGTTGCTCTGCCGGACGGGCACCTTCACCTCGCCGAGCAGCTGCTCCCAGTAGTCGGGCGCCACGCTCTTGTACACGTGGAAGCGGCCCGGGCCGTTGCCGGTGAGCCCGACCCGGCCGGCGTCGCCGATCAGCAGATCTTTGCACTTGCCCACGCCCACGATGAACACCTGCACGCCGAAGCGCGAGGCCTTGGTGTTGCGCTTGGTGCTGTCGATGGACGGCGCCGGCCGGCGGAAGATCTCGGCCTCCTGATTCTTGGCGCCCTTAACCGCCATCACGTGCTCGACGCCCTTGCCCTTGCGGCTGCGCACGTACTTGTACACCGCCTCGGAGGTGTTTCCGTCCGAGCTGTCGATGGATACCGCCCGGATCGGCAGGCGCATCCCGCGCTCGTGGGGGTAGAGCGCAAAGAGCCGCTTGTCGAGCTCTTCCCAGCAGCGGTCCTCGAGGAGGAAGGGGTTGCCGTGAATCCGCTCGTGCATCACGAGCCAGCTTTCCTCCCCCCTGCCCCAGGCCCGAATCACGAACTCGAGCCAGGTGTGCTGCACGTCGACACCCATCGTCAGCACCAGGCCACCGTCCGGCACGATGCCCGGGGTGTAGTCCGGCGCCCGCTTGGCGAGCTCGTCGGCCTCCGGCTGGTCGCCCTTGTAGGCGTAGGGGATGCCCTTGCTGCTGTTGGTCCAGGCGACGAGCTTGCTCTCGTCCCCCATCGCAAAGTGATGGAGGGCCGAGAGCCAGTTCTCCATCAGGATGGCAAAGGTCGAACCCGGAAACGGGCTGTACAGCTCGTTGAGGTAATAGCCGGCGATCCCGTTGAACGGCGCCGTCGCCACCCACCGGCCGTTCCGCACGTTGCGGCGCTTCTCCGCGTCGTTCCAGGTACCCCCGCAGTGCGGGCAGGCGTAGAAGGCCTTCTCCGGCACCTTGTTGCCGAAGATCGGGTGGGTCGCCTCCGGGTCGGTCGGGCAGCGCAGGTTGTCGAAGCTGAGCGCGTGCTCCTCGCCGCAGTGATGGCAGGGCACCATCCCGACGCGCTTGTCGGAGAGCTCCATCTCCGCCGCGATGGTCGAGGTGCCCTCGACGGTCGGCGTGCCCCCGATGATGATCTTGACCCGCGAGCGCCGGAAGGTCTTGGTCCGCTCCTTGGCCAGCTTGATCGAATCGCCCTGCCCGCGCAGGTTCAGGTTGCAGTCGTCGGGCTCTTCGATGAAGACCCGCGGGATCGGCGACGACTTCACCGAGGCCGGGCTGTTCGAGCCGACCAGCTTCAGGAAGCCGCCGGGGAAGCGCTTGAACAGCATGCGCTGCTGCGACTTCCGGCTGCGCAGGTCGATCTTCAGGGCCAATCGCTTGGTGGCGCCCACCATCGGCTCGAACTTCTCGGCCATGTACTCCTTGGCTGCGCCCTCCTTCGGGAAGAGCCCGAGGATCGGCGACGGGTCGAGGTCGATCCACTTGCCCAGCGCGTTGCCCAGGACACCCGAGGTCCACGCCACCTGGGCCGACTTCTGGCAGCACACCTCCCGCACGGCCGGATCGTCGAGGGCCTCCAGCGGGTTGCCCGGCCAGCACAGGTAGGGCGTCACCTCCGGGTCGTACTTGCCCGCCCGGTCCGCCTCGATGCTCGACAGGTAGCGGTGCTCCCGCGACCACTCCAGGGCGTTCATCTTCGGCGGCATCCGCCAGCGCCGCACCGCCCGGTTCAGCGTCCTAGTCGCCGTCCTCCTCATCCGGGCCGTCGTCGTCGGGTTCGTCAAGATAGAGAGCGTCTGGGTCAGGATCTCCTTCTGGCTCGTCCGACTCGTTAGCATCCAGCGCCTCCAGCTTCTTCAAACACGCCTCGACGGCGGGGAGGATCACGCCCTCTTCGATTTCGGTCCCGGTGGCCTCGTAGATCTCGTCCGCGATCTTGGCCGGGAGTAGCAGCAGCTCGACCTTCACCGCCTCCACGTGGTCGCACCACAGTTTTTCGTAGGTCGCCGACGGCGCCACCATGTCCAGCTTCTCGGCGATCCGCAGTTCCACCTCCAGGCGCTTCACCCGATCGAGGTCATCCCGCGGACTGGACGCCCCGGCCTTTGCCAGTTCGCGCTGCACGAACCAGCCGATCACCGTCTCAGTGTCGTACTCGTTCCCACGCCCCCGCTGGCCAGCCAGGATGCAGGGCATCCCTTCCGACTTCTGCCAGCGGATCAGGGTCTGGACGGTCACCCCCATGAACTCCGACAGTTCCTGAAGATTGACTCGTTTGCCCATGAAAACTAACTAACCCTTGGAAGCACTCCAGCTAGAAAAACATCGCGGTGCGAATTACCCGTAAGCGGGAGGGGGCCGGGAAGGACCCGTGGTCGATCAGCGGGCCGTGCGGCGGGCCTGGGCGAGAACGGAGGGGAACTCGGCCTCGAAAGTCTGCTGCGCCGCCCGGTCCGCAACGCCGTGGAAGTCCAGGCGCTGGGAGTACTTCGGGATCTTCACGAAGATCATCACCGGCTTGACTGCGGTGCCGTGGGCGAGCCGCACGCGCTGGTAGATGCCGGGCGCGAGGCCGCCCTTGGTGCCCGGCGGGATCGCCACGTACTGAAAGCCGATGGCGCCCGTCGCCTTGCTCCCCTTCGCCAGCCGCTCCCGACCCTTGTCGGTCATGTTGGCCTTGTAGCCCTGCTCCCCGAACGCCCGGAAGAAAGCGAGGATCTGGACGATCTGGCCTGCCTGCATGTTGCCGTACTGGTCGAGCCGCGCCGCCACACCTGGCACGATGGCGTAACCGTCGGGCAGGATGCCGATGCGGTTGAGCGCCACCTCGTGCCGCTTGAGTGCCCGCGGACCGCCATATACCTCGGCCTGCAGCACGTGATCCACCGACACCTGCTGCTTGTTGCCCCAGTAGTCCAGATCGATGGTGGCCTGCAGCCGATCCTTCCGGGCCTTGGTGTAGCGCACGCCGCGAATGACCCACGGCGTGGGCGACTCGAAGCGGCTCTCGATCTCGGCCGACACCGCTTGTGCCCCGGCGTACGCAGCCCGGTTGATCGTGGCCATGGTCGCGAACCGCACCTGCTTTGCGTCCTCAGCCTGCATGGCGGCGAACGGCGGCGGCACGAACTTGACGGTGATATCAGGCATTCCACACCCCAAGACGCAAAAAAGCCCGTCAGCGGTGGCTTGACGGGCTCAGGACGCAGCTATGAACTGTATCTAGGGCGGCACTCTAGACCTGCAAAACACTTCACGTCAACACCTCTTCCACCGATCGCGCCCGCAAGACTGCCGCCTCAGAACGTCTCCGATGCTCCTTCCACGCCGCCTCAGCCCGCGCCAGCTCTGCCTTGAGCAGCCCATGACCATCGATCACGCGCTGCCCATACGTCCGGTAATCCACCTCGCACTTCCTGCCCAGCACAGTCAGTTCCGCATCCTCGTCACCCCACATCCAGTAGAGCTCCACGGCGCGCCTAAACCGGGCCGGCAGCGCCTCGAATGCGTTGCCGACGTCCTGGGCATCTCCCTGCAGAATCGGAATCGGCGGACCATCGTCTGTTCGCCCCGCCGTAAAGTCCCAATTGATCTGCGCAAGGTTGCCGGAGATTCCCGAAACGGACCTCGCCCAGTTCCGCATCCGGCGCTTGAACCCTTCGGAATAGCTCGCCTGCACGTCTTCCTTGATTCCCATGCTCAACTCCTTTTCAGCTTCTCGGCGACCTTCCGCCATACCCAGCACACATCGAGCACATCCCGATCCGTACTGCCTTCCGATTCCACAATCCGGCGGATCTCCACCCGCCAGGCTTCGACCTCCTCCGGCGAATGGCAGCCCTCCTCCACCCACCTGGCCGTAACCGCGTTGAAGTCCGCGCGAAACTGCCTGATCTGATCCCGCAGACGCGCCGGATACCTCAAAACTCGATCTCCTCGTAAATCCCCTCGACCGGCCGGGCGCCGATCTGGCGAGGCGTCGGACGGTACGCCGGTGCAGACGCCTGCACGAGCGACTGCCGGTACTCATCCAGCCGGGCCAACCGATCCCGCACGCCCTCCCCCGGCACCATCGCGCCCTGGGCCACAAGCCACGCCTGCGCCTTCGCAGTCGCCGCCTTCGCGATCACCGCGCACCGCGCCTTCTGCCGCTCGTCCGCCTCCCGACGATTGCGCGCCCGCTCCTCCGGCGTCAGCGCCGGCTGCTTAACCCTGGCCATGTCCGCCCGCCTTGTGCGTCTGATACGCCGTCATCACCCGCGCCCGGAAGTCCCCCGGCTCCTCGCCGGGCCGGGCCTGCGCGATGCCCAGCTGCCGGGCCAACGCAGCCAGGTCGCTAAACCCACCACGCCACGCCCTGGGCGCAGCGCCCTCCATGCGCGCCGCGGCACGTTTCGCCGCCGCCCGCTGGCTGGAGAGCACCTGAACCACGTAGGCCAGCGGGATGGGCTGGGTCGAGCCCGCCTTGATCCGTGCCGCCCGGGCCCGCTCCACCGCATCGGCCACCTCGTCCGGCGACACCCCGGCCGACGCCCAGTCAGCCACCACCGCCGCCTCGCCCGGCGCCACCCGAATTCCCCGCGCATCCAGCACCGCCCGCAAAAGCGGCACCGCAGCCGCCGGAGCAGGCATGTCATCGGCAAACGACTCTTTTTCTGCCGAACTGCGGGCGTTGATCGGCCCCTGCCCGCCGGGCAGCGCACCGCCTGCATCAGGCTCGGTAGCCAAACGGCGCCACCGCGCCGGGTGCGAGGGCGGAGCCCGATCTCGATCAGATGCGTTTGAGTCGGCCCCCCATGGGCCGACGTGTGAGCCCATAGGGCGATCTCGATAAGGGTCGTCGTGGGTTTCGCCGGGTCGCCCGAGCGAGCCGGCCTGTGAGGGCGCAGCCCGATCTCGATTCACCCCCGCCGCCGCGCCGTCGCCCGGCGCTACTCCCCTACCAGTTGTTGACGATGATTGGGGTGGTGTACACCTTGATACCTTGATATGTCCCCTCATAGGCGATTTCAGGCCATCGGATCCCGTCCCGCCAATCACACGCAAACCCGCACCAGCACTGGCTTTGCTGCTCCCCTGTTCTGTGGATAACAGCTTCCGGTCAATTTCCTGTGTATTAAACGGACGCACCTCCACGCGATAGGCCAACGGGAGCAAAAAAACGAGCACCTCGACGCCTCCGGTGCGCTTGATGAGCCCCCGCTTCTTCAGCTTCTCGATGTAGCCGTCGAGCATCTTCTCCGTCGGCCGCGTCACCTCGACCCCCCGCCCACGCGTCGTGGCCGTCTCCAGCTCCCGGCACAGCCCCGCGCGTGAGATAGCCGACCGCAGGCCCACCGTGCCGCTGGCCATGTCCATCATGCTGCGCAGCACCACATACAGCGCCCAGCACTCCGGCCCCGCCTGATACAGCGCCTGCAGCTCTGCCCGCGTCAGCACCATGCAGATATCAGACCCCATGCGGGCCTCCCTGCGTCTCATGGGGCTGGGTGGGGGCCAGCGGCAACACCACCTCCCCACCCTCAACGGCCACCAACCCAACGCGCACCAACTCGCGCAGGGCATCGCGCGCCGCACTGGGCGAGCACCCCAGCAGATCCACCAGATCGGGCACCCAAGCCTCCAGGGCCGGCACCAGAGTCCCGGGCCTGCGCTTTCTAGCCATGCCCCGCCTCCAGCCGTTCAACCTCCACCGCCCACGCCAGCCGGCGCTGCTCGTCGTAGCCGATGCCCACATCGTCGATCTTGAGCACCAACCTCGCCGCCGCCCGTGGCATGCGCACCGCCGGCAACCACGCCAGGCCATCCCCCTTGCGGGCATCCCGGTTGCCGTAGCGCCACTGGTGGCCGACCCGCTGCCAGGGCTCGCGGCACCACAGCACATCCCCGCCACGCCCCCAGGGGCAACGCAGATCGGGCAGCACGCCCTCGCGGAAGGCCGCATCCAGCAGATCGGCCGCACTGTCGCCCGGCTCGAAGAGGTAACCCAGTTCGATCAGCGCGCCGGCCACGATGCGCCGCTGCCGATCCTCCACCAGCGGCTGGGGCGACATCGGCAGCACCAGCGTGCCGCGCTTCACCACCAGCAGCGCCCGCAGCTTGTCCGGCGCCAGCTCGATCGGCCGTTCGATCCCGGTGCTCATACCGCGCTCCACGCCCAGGCAGGCGTCCTGGTCGGCGACGGCACGGCTTTTCGCCGCGCCTTACCGCACCGCTCCAGGCGCTGCAGGCTCTCGTTCACCCCCGTTTTGCTCACTCGGGTGCGCTCTTCGATCTGGCGGGGGCGCAGGCTCTCTTTCGACTCCTGCAGCACGGCCAGCACCAGCTTGTCAGCCCCCTGAAACCCATCGCCGCTGATCGCTGCCGCCGCCGTCATCCGGGCCACATCACACGTCAGGTGCGCCAACTGCTCACGCACCGTGCCGGCCAGTTGACGCCCCACCGATCTCGGCAGCAAACACCCCTGGTTCATCATCCCTTCATCCCCTTCGCCAGTTCGTTGAGCGACCGCCGCACCGCGTCGAGTTCTTCCACCACCGACTGCATCAGCACCTCGGTCTGCTTCTCGAACTTCCCCAACAGCGCACCCACATCCTTTTTCAGCGCGGCATTGCTCGCCCGCAGTTCGCCCGTCAGGGCACCGCACACCTGCAGCACCTCGCGCATGCGCTGGCCGTTCTCGCCCTGTTGGCGAAACAGCCCCTGCCCCTGCTCGATCACGCGGTCCAGGCGCGCGTCCACGTCATCCAGCGCCGTGCCCAGGTGCCGGCCCAGCGCCCGCTCCATCGCCGGGCCGGCGGCATCGCCCAGCACCTCGCGGATCACCGACGCCAGCAGGGCCACATCCACGCCGGCCTGCCGGCCACGGCACGCCAGCCGGATCACATCCGCCGCCGCCATCACCGCCATGTCGGACCACACCAGCTGGCCGTCACCGTCATTGCCCACCGGCTGAACACCGCACTGCATCAGCGCCGCCTCCACCTGCCCCGGCTCCAGCCGCGCATCGATCGCCAGGAGCGCCACAACACCGCCCACTCCGATCAAGCGCGGCAGCGGCACCGCCTTCACATCGCTAGTCACACGTCACCTCCCGATAAACAAAATCGCCCGAGCAATCGGGCAGGCCCCAGGCCACCGCCTGGGCACGCATCACCCGGCAACGCTCGGCCGGCGCCACGTATGCGCACGCCGAGCACGGCGCCCGCTGCTGCAACGCTGGCAACAACGCCACCGGCACGGCCAGAAAGCGCAACGTCACCCCGGGCAGTTCCACCTCAAGCTCCGCGCAGAAAGGCCCGGAAGGCCACCGCCGTGCAGATCAGCTCATCCACCATTGGCTCCAGCACCGCGCGCTCGTCCGGGTCGATCCGCCCGTCCTCCAGCGCCTCGGCCCCCTGCGCCATTGCCTCCGATGCGCGCCGCGTCAGCGCCATGAACGCCTGCACCACCTCGCGCGGGCTCGCGTCCGCGTCCCCAATCCGCACCGTAGTGCGGTCAATCAGCAGCGCCAGCGCATTGGCCGTCGGCACACTGCGCGTCCGCTCGAACACCTCCAGCAGCTCCCGCGCGGTGGGCACCTTGTCGAAGATGTTCGGGTTGAGCTTGTCGGCCAGCACGCTGGGGTTCATACCCAGCTCGTGGGCAAGCGCAGTCACCCCGCCGGGGTAGCGCTTCGCGTCGCTGTGCAGCGCCAGAAACACCGGCCGAAACCGCGTCTTGGGGTGCTCCACGTCCGTCAACATCGGGCCTCTTTCACGTGTCATCGCCTACACCTCCCCATAAGCTAATTTCATGTCATGCCTCAAGCAGAGCACTTACAATGACGTACAGGTTTATTGCCATCAAGCCAGAAAGGCCCTGTCATGCTCACCAAGTTCACCTACTCAACCGCCGCGTACGGTCAGGCCGTCATCGAGCCCACCCGCGAAGGTCGGTGGCGTGTCCTGCTCGGCGGCCAGGATCTGGGCCACTTCCGCAGCCCGCGCTCCGCATTCGTCGCCTTCACCACCGGCAGCGTCCTTGCCCACTCGCGCTGCCCCGACACGTCCCGCATCGGCCTGCCCACGTCGCTGTGTGGCTGGACGCGCATCAAGGTCTCGCTCGAACCGAAGCCACCCCATCCCCCACGCGAACGGCTGATCAGCGGCAATTGCTCTTCCCGCCACTAACAGCCGACCAACAACAGGAAGCCCACTGCCATGACCCACAAGCCCCCAAAGACCTTCACCGTCGGAGAGCTAAAGGACAAACTCGACTGGTTACTTGCAATGCCCGACACCACCCTTGTCTATATCGGGGCTGGCGATCTGACGATCGTTCGAGCCAAGAGCCGACAGCAGGCAACCTCAACGTCACCCGAGGTCGTAAACATCGAGTTGGCCGAGGAATACCAAGTCACCTACGACCCCGACGAGGACGGCTGACCCCTTTTACCTCGCCGACCTGGCACCTTGCCCGCGCACCAATCCCGCACCATGCATGCCACGTCATCGGCAGACTTGGCCCCATAGCTCTCCATCCAAGCCCCGTTCGGGGCGCGGATCGTCAGCTTGTAACCGTGCTTCGTCACCTCAACCGCCGCCGTGCAGCCCGTCCTGTCGTAGTCGTCTCCGCAGTACTGCGACATATCCAAGCCCTCGCCACCTTTCTCGGCGGGCAGCGCCTCATCGGGATTGCCGCCCCCCACCTCCAACACCAAAAGCCGCGGGGAAAGCCGACTACGCTGCGCCTCTACCTCAGCCTCCAGCAGATCTGCCCTTGCCCGGATTAGACCGGCCTCTGCCAGCATCATCTTGCGGCGCGCCACATCGGCGCCGAACTCCGCTCGCGTCAACACCGTGCTTCTTTCACGTGTCATGATTTCAAATCCCCTTTATCCTCAACCCATCAACAGGACTCACGCCCATGCAGCCCCAAACCACCAAGATCGTCGGCATAGCTTGGTACGCGCCGGAACATTACGACGCCATCCTCGGGATCATGGCCGACCGCCATAAGCTCTCCCCCACCTTCCACGAATGGCGGATGAATGCCGAGAGCCTCGAGAAGAAGCTGCGCCGCGACGGGAACATCGTGGTGCGCACCCTCATCGACCCCAAAACGTTTCCCGACTGGTGCCGGTCGCGGGGCCTGAACGTCGACGCCCAGGCACGCATGGAGTACGCCAACGCGGTTGCGAAAGACACCGCCGACCGCACCCAAGCAGAAAGCGGCGGAATCCACTGATGTGCTCGCTGGATAGGCCAGCCCAACGGTCGGGCCCATCATTCGGGACTTGACCGCAACAACACGACGAGATACACGCATGGAGCCCCCAAAATGAACTACTTTGAATACATCACCGCAATCGGCCCCTTCCGCATCACCCAGGTGGACGGCGGCTGGGCGACCTATTTCGAGAACGGCCAGCTCGACTGGTACAGCACGCCAGAGCAAGCGCTTGACGATCTCGTCAGCGGGCATGGTCAGTGGCCATCCCACGGGATAGACCCTTCCACGCTTGGCCTTCCGGACTGCCTTTCGGAATGGAAACTCTTGCGCCTCTGACGCCGATACCACCAGCCCATCAGCCATCCGAGGTTCGGGCTCAGGCTGCTCACAAAGGCCATGCCCAAAAGCGCCATCCCCTGATGGGTCAGCAAAAAACGATGCACAACACCATCCTCAGTTACCAGGCTGAAATGCCGAGCGCGAGCTCCGGCACTTCGGCTCCCGAGACACGCCGGCACGCAGGGGCGCCAAGTGCGCTTGGGTGGCCCGTCATCTAGCGAAGGAAAACGCATGCACTCACCTTTCAAAAAAATCCCAGCAATCACACGCCGGCCGACTTAACGAGCCCCGGCCGAACTCGAACACCCACTGCACCGACACACCCAGATACCATCCACCCGGCACATGCCAAACAACTCACTACAGGAGCCACCCACCATGAGCACCCCGAGCAGAAACCCCGAAGCCGTTCAAGCCGCCGATCGGCTCATCGACGCGATTCTTCCGACCGCCATCGAACGCCTTCACCCCCTCCATGCCACCGAGATCAACGGCGCGGCAGTTGCTGGCTTCATCACCTCGCTTCGCGCCGGACTGATCACGATGTACGAGCAGACGCCTCGCGAACCTTGATGAACGACGCAACCAGGCGCTGAACGTCGTCGTCCAGGAGAACCACGCCGCGCGCCGCCGACGCGACAAGGGCAATCCGGATCAACAACCGGTCGAAAGAAGAGAGGTTTTTCATTTTTCGCGTCCTGTCCTATTCAAAAAATCCCCGCCGGCACCCAACAACCGGCGGGGGGAAGCACTCGGCGGAGGAGACGCAACGCCGAGGGAGGGAGAAAACTGTTTGGGGGACTTCATGCAGACGCCTGCAAAGCAGCAGGCTTGGCCGTACCGCGCAGGTACGCCCAATCGACATCCGGGCGCAGATCCTCGACCGTTACCCGGCCACCCGATTCGCGGTCGATGGCGATGGCCAGCGCCTCGCCACAGGTCTTGCCATAGGCGATGTTGCGCAGGTGGGCGTGGGACGTTCCACAACGCGCCGCGAAGGCTTCTCGGGCCGCGACGGGGATGGACAGGAAGTAGGGTTTGAACTGCATGGGCGAAAGAATAACTATACAGTTACTCCGCGTCAATAACCGCTTAGGGAATTACCAAACGGTTACGGAAGAGACAGCATTGCCACATGAACACCACAGACATCCGCCGCCTTCGACTGCGCAAACTAATCGACGAGCAATTTAATGGCGTCGTTCTGCAGCTTGCGAATCGGCTAGACATGAAACCCCCGCAGCTTCACCGCTGGCTGGGCGGCGGCCAAGGGATGCGCGAAGACAGCGCAAGAAACATCGAAGACAAGCTCGGACTATCTAGATTCTGGCTTGACCAAGAGCCCGCTCTATCACTTTCGTCTAATACCCATCCGTCACAAGAATCGGCAGAATCACGTCTTGTTGAGAACGTCACCCCAGCGCCAGACATCAAGGGCCGCATTCCGCTGATCTCCTGGGTTCGCGCCGGAGAGTGGAGCGAGGCTGTCGATATTTACGAACCGGGGTACGCCGAACGCTGGCTGCCGCACCTGAAGCGCAACGGAGACCACACCTACGCGCTACGCGTCGATGGCGACTCGATGACGGCCCCCTACGGCAAGAGCTACCCGGACGGCTGCATCATCTTCGTCGACCCAATGCGCCGCAGCCCCAACTCGGGGGACAGGATCATCGCCAAGCTCGAAGGCGCCAACCAGGTGACGTTCAAGACCTACGTGGAGGACGCAGGCCGCCGATGGCTCAAGCCCCTCAACCCTCAACACCCACCGATCATGGAGCCGTTCCGCGTGCTAGGGACGGTGATTGGAAAGTGGGAAGACGACTAACCGGTTACGACCCAAAAGTCAGCCACGACGAGTGAAACACATGGCAGCGCCCCGGCGAAACACTCAAGAAATCGTTCCTGAAGTCCATTTTTCCGAATGGGCCTACCCTATCCCCCAGGCACTGTGGGGTAGCCTGGGCGTGGAGAAGCGTGAATACATCGACAAGCCGGCAACCCAGGCGCTCAGAGACGAAGCTCGCGCGCAAGGGAAAGACGCCAAGGAAGTCGCTAAGCTTAAAATCATGCGAAAGGCGTGGATCGATTGCGGCATGCCTGATTTGCATGAATTCGACCTGTTTTGGTCAGCAGCCCGAGACCACGCGCTTCAGATCATCAGCATCAAAGACATGATCGAGGTTCATCGAGTCGAACAAGGGGCGTTGCGCCGCGCCTACGTAATGACCGAGAAACAGTTTGTGGCCTGCCTCAAGACTGGCCGCATTCCCGAGGAGACCCGGATCTGGCGCGCCAAAAGCCAAAGTGAGGTGCTCCGCTTTTCCATTGAGAACCCCCAGACGGCGGAAACCACCGAGATCGAGACCGCGCCCTGCCCAGCGGAAGCAAGGGACGAAAATAATGCCTGAAGGTGTTCAGCAGTTCACGTTCCTTGTTCAAGGATCGGGAGAGCAGCCATACAAGGCTAGCTTTCTCCTGAGCAATCACGCGCTGAACGCGTTCTGTACCTGCCAGGCGGGCCAAAACGGCACCGTGTGCAAGCACCGGCTGTCCATACTGGCCGGGAGCATCTCAGGCATCATCAGCGACAACGCCCACGAGGTTGAGATGGTCGTGGCGCACCTACCCGGCACACCGCTTGCCGGAGCACTAGATCAATTGGTCACCGCCGAAATCGCAGCCGAGAGGGCAAAGGCCGAGTTGGCCAGCGCCAAGAAGGCCGTAGCGCGCGCGATGCACCACGGCTGACAAACACAAGCCGCAGCAGGCGGGCGCACCGGCCGGAGGCGCCTCAAGCTTCACGACCGCCCGTCGTTAAGGTTTGACCGACGGCGGAACGACGCGGCATACTCAGCATCCAACACAAGCCGCCACAGAGCGGCCGTAAGCATTGATTGAGGAGCCTTTATGACCACTGCCACCAGGCGCATTGCGCTTTCGCCCGGCTTCGTGGAGCGGGCCAACCGCGCCATGATCGACGGGCAGGCAGCCATTGCAGAAAAGCGGATTGATCGCCCCGCAGCGGTCAACCTGATCCTGCGCTCGACCCGGCTGGACGAAAACCAGATCCGAGAAGGTTTCTCGGAGGCGCTGAAGCGAGCTGGATCTCTCTGATCGATGCAGGCGCCACCCACGCCACTTGCGCCCCCGGCCACAGCAGCCGGCGCCCCGGCATATTCCGGTGGCGAGTCGGCCTATAACCACATCTATCGCCAGCTGGTCCAAGCCCCCAACGACATGATGGGGATTGTTGCTTACGCCCGCTACAAGCAACAGAAGATCGAGTGGATTCAGGGTTTTCAGGCGCAGCACGGCCGCGATCCGAACGATGCCGAGCTCAGCCATTTCAACAAAGTAACCAACACCCCCACCCAGATGCAGGGGTATCGCCTTCAGGCGAAAGAGATCATCGACCAGTTCGTCGAAACAACGCTCGAACAAGCTACGCGTGAAATCGAGCAAAGCTACGTGCTCTGGTACGAGGAAGAAGTCAAGAAAATCGAGGTGCGCCACGCGGCAGGATCGCGACAGGTGCTGCACGAATACAAGCAAGCGATCCTCACCGAGATACCCAAGGCGATCCCTGGGTTCTTCTCCGGTCTACTGCAGAACATTCTGGCCAATGTCGCCGTAGTGATTCTGGGTGCCCTCATGTTGCTCGTCGTGTGGAGCAACCGCTATGGCTTACTGGAGACCTTAGCGGAGGTCGGCGGATACAAGCTCCAGCCCGCCCAGGCCGAGGCCGACCCCAGCCCGCCTTCTAACCCGTCGCCCCCGAAGAAATGAAACCAAAAGCCCGCTTGCGCGGGCTTTTCACTTGTGCAGGCGTCTGCACCACGGCTGACAGGCGCAAGCCGCAGCAAGCGGGCGCACCGGCCGGAGGCACCTCAAGCTTCACGACCGCCCGTCGTTAAGGTTTGACGGTTGGCGGAACGTCGCCGCATACTGTTTGTCTGATAGAAGCCGCCGATTGCGGCTTTTTGCATGTGAGGGCTATTTATGTACACCGCTAGTATCGATATCGCAGTCCGCGCCGCCGAACACGACGCCCACCGCATGTCGTGGCTCGGTCGCATGCCTCCATGGGTGCTGCGCCTCGCCGTCGCGATCAGCGGCACCTGGCTTGTTGTACGGATTGATCATCTTTCGGATCGCATCGTTCAGAACACTTTTCGCCTGGACGAACTCTCCGCACACGTATCCAAGACCTCAGAGAACGGCGAAACCATCGACCCGAATGGCAAGCTTGAAGACATGCTCGACGACACGCTTTCCACCGTGAGGGGTTTTCGCGAAACCGTGCAGCGCATAAAGCGGAGCATCCAAATAAAGGGCATGCCGGAGCCGATCAAACAGTCGGTGGATCGACTTGCGGCGGTTCTCGACGAAAACATCACCGCGGCGGTCAAGCTTCGATGGGATTTGCTTGAGCACGACGCCAGCCTCTGCCGTCCGAGCGAAGGCTTTGTCGCTCGCTCCCCCTCCGAGCTGGATGCCCTGTTTGATCGCATCGAGCACGGAGCCCGATGAGCGAGAAAGCCCCTTACACTCAGCGACCCGCATCCGACGCCACACGACAAACGACCATCACGGCGATCGATGCGAGCAACCCCGTTTTTCAGCGCACCTTCCTCAAGCTAGGCGAAGGGATCCGCAAGGAGGCAAAGCGGGCTATTTCGGATCTGCTGTTGGTGGACGTAAGCAGCGCGCCTGCCAAGTTACACCTGCACCCCCTCAAGTCGAAGATGGTGACGTCTGCCGTGGATGGCAAGAAGAAAGTCAAGGTGTTCACTTTCCACATCACATCAAGCGACAGCCACAAGGCAAGCTTTACCCTGGAAGACGGCACAGCCTACCTTCGCGCATGCGGCCCCCATGACGAGATAGACAAGACCCCTTAGTCGCTCTGCAGATGCGAAACATCACACAGGCAGGCCCACTGCCCCTCACCTAGAACCACGAACAAAGCCCGCTTGCGCGGGCTTTTTACTTGTGCAGGCGTCTGCACCAATCCGAGCAACGCCTCGAAATGGTCTAGGCACCTACGCCGCCTGCAGCAGCGACGCATCCACCCGCACCACCACATCGTCCCAGGGCACGAAAACCCGCCCGCCCTCGTCCTTCTCAATCAGCCCGTGCTCGATGAGCTTCTGCACATCGGCATGCACATTTGAGTAATTGCGCAAAAGCGCTTTTGCGACCGCGTAAATCGACACCGGCCCCGCGCGCTTCACCTCACGTAGCGTATCCAGGCGACGCGGTGGCAGCTCGCTGAGCAGCTGCGCAGCGCTGGCAAAGTTCAGCCGGTAGTCGGCGGGCTCCCCCACCTTCCCCGCCTCGAGCGCATCCGCCAGGGCGAGCAGGCCGTCCCGGGCCTTGCTCCAGTCCGAGACTCCGATGATTGCGCAATTTGCCACGATCAACCTCCTGTCAGTGCGTCGACTTCCACCAGGAAGCTACGCAACGTCTGCGCCATCGACACGAAGCTGAAGGGCACTTCCGCCTCATCGGCCCCCACGTGCTTGTGGTCGCCCTTCCCCGCTTCGTTGTCGTAACGGACCAGCGTCTTGCCTTGCAGGCCCGCGTAGAGCCGGTACTTGTAGCCATGCATGCTACCGCGCACCGGCGGCTCCACCGCCCAGATCACGATCTCAATCACCACACCGTTCGGCAGGGTGTCTTTGCTTCGCTGCAGTAGTGTGGCGCCCATATATTGCATTGTACAGATACACTCCACCAACGCAAAATAACTAAACAGTTATTGACCTAAACTTAACTGTTCGGTTATTGTTTCTTCACCTCCACCGCACCCGACCACCGGCCGGGCGGTCCGGAGGCTGGAGAACATCGTGCAAACGTCCGCACAAACCCCCGAAAGCACCATCAAGCCCACCGCCCGCTTCAGCGCAGACCGGCTGCGGTGGGTGTTCGCCGCGCAAGCGGACATCCTTGACCCGCGCACCCACCTGCAGAAGGTGCTGATCGAGCCCTGCCCCGAAGGCGGCGTATACGTCGTGGCCACCAACGGCGCACTGCTGATGATTGCCTACGACGCCAAGGGCACCGCAAGCCACCGCTTTACCTTCGACCCGCTGCACGAGATTGCTGCCATCTGCGGCTACCCCATCGAAGATGACCCGATCTTCAGCAGCAGCATCTGGGCCGACACCATCGTGATCGATGGCGACACCCTCAGCGCTTGTCGTGTCTGGCCCAACCAGGAAAGCCCGGAGCCGGTGCTCTTCCAGAAGATCAAGGTTGGCGAGGAGTTTCCCAGCTGGCAGCCGCTCGCCAAACCGTCCGGCCCAACCAATCCCGTTCGCGCCTTCATGCAGAAGACCCTGCTTGAAATCGCCCTCTACGGCCTGAAGAACACCCCGGCCGAGATGAGTCTGCACCGCTACAGCCCGCAAGGGGCCGACGCCAACGAACAGCCGGTTCACATCACCTTCTCGAATCTTCCGCTGCGCGGCGTGCTGATGCCGCTGAAGACCAAGGAAGGGGAGCCGATCGCCGGCTCCGTACCCATGCCGTTCGACGCCTGACCGGAGGCCGCCATGACCAAGCCCGACCACGCCCGCGCCAACCGCATTCACGAAATCTGGAAGCGCCGCACCGCGCGCTTCCGTGAGGCCCACTACGCCCTGCGCCTTGCCGACGAACACTGCGACCGCGTTGGCCAAGCGCACCCCACCTACCGGCAGGCCCGCGAACTGGCGCAGCGCGCCATACGCCGCATGCAGATCACCCACCGGCAAACCATGCGTTTGGCGCGCCTCCAGATCGCCGCAGCGGGACTAGCTACCGCCGTTGGCCACACCCCAGCCACGGCCGCAGACGAATGGACCGCGCCCCAACTGGAAAAGGCCGCAGCGCTCGCCACCCTCACGGCTGCCGACTGGGCGCAGACCCGCAACATCGCCCGCCACCCGGTGCGCTGGCACGAGACCAACCCGCTGCTTGGCGAGCACCCGAGTGTTGGCGAGGTGGATCGGTACTTTGCGCTGTCAGCGATGCTCGGCGCGGCTGCCCTGCACGCCCTGCCCTCCCGCTACCGGGACATGGCGCTCAACGCGGGCCTGGTGATCGAGGCCACCTGCGTGGCCAACAACCTGCGCCTGGGCATCGGCATCAAGTTCTGAGGGTCGCCGCCATGCCCACCTCCCCTTCCGCCGCCCAGCGCCTTGCCCGCCTCGAGGAGATCGCCGAGGGCTTGTTTACCGCCCTTGCCGATCTGCGCCTGACCGACGCCCGCCGCAAGGGCCGCGACTCGGACGTGCATTACGGCCAGTGCCATGCGCTGGCCAACCTCGGGCTGATCGATGCTCCCCGAGTGCAGGCACTCGACCAGCAGGTCGCCGACGCGGCGCTCTCCTACTTCGCCAACACCCCTACGACCGAAGGAGCCACACATGGCTGATATCGCCCCTACCCACGCCGCCGCAATCGTCGTGATGATCGTCTGCATCCTTGGCGTGGTCTGGATTGCCCACCGGCTCGACTGCCGGGCACGCCGCCGCAATGCAGCGCGCCAGGCCGAGAGCGCACGCCGCGCGGCCCAGCTGCAGCAGGCGATCGCCCGCCGCATGGAATCCAGCCCGCTACCTGGCGAGGCGATGGCCGAGCACCAGGCCCGCCTCGCCCGCCTTCGGCTGGCCCGCGCCCAGGATGCGCTCCGCGAAGATCCGATGCGCCGGCACACCACTTCCCCCTGCGTGATCGCACCCGCTTCAATGGCCGAGCCGACGCGCCCCGCAACGATCGGCGACAGCACCACGCCGGCCCGCGTGCGGCCAATTCCGGCTTCGGCCGTCGAGGAGTGATCGCCATGGCCTTCAAGATCATCGCGGGCTTGATCGGACTCGTCTGCTACGCCGGACTCATCTGGTTCGTGTGCCGGCTGATGGGCGCCAACGGGCTGGAGGATGAGCAATGAGCACCCTTGCCATCACGATCACCCGCCAGGTGGCCGAGCAGATGTCGCAAGCCCTGCTAACCCTTGCCGCCCGGCAGGCAGACATCACCACAGCCGAAAGCGTGGCCCAGCGGCTCTCCAGCGCCGGCGTGCCGGCCGAGGCAAACGGCCGCGCCGACGGCTGCGCCATTCATGTGTGGGTGAAGGTTGGGCCGGTCAACCCGCTGCGGCTGGAGGCCGCGCTCACCCGGCTGGGTCTGCGCATCACCGACCAGTACCCCGGCCACACCGACTACACCCTGCGCCTCGCCGGCATCGACGTGCCCCTGTACGTCACGGCGAGCACAGCGCCGTTCGAGAGCCCCGAAAAGTGACCGTCTATGAAGGCCGGCTCTTATGCGTGCATCCGCTCTGCCACCGCTGGCCGAACGTGCGCAAAGAGCTCCGCACATTCGTGTCGGCCCACTCACCAGAAGAGGCAACCGAGGCTGCGAAAGAAAACTTCGCATCGTCGGATCGGCGCCGGTGTCGCGAATGTCACCGCCCGATCGCACTGCGCCACCTTGAAATGTGGAACACCGACGGCAACGGCAACGCCACCGACAAAGTAACGACATGAACACCCGCTTCCCGCCACCCACCGAAGCGCAGCTGCGCGAGGCCTACGACCGCACTCAACTGGCCCGCATGGGCATCACGTTCGAGGCAGCGCTGCAGGACCGTGCCATCACCGGCTCCCTTACCGGCATGGTCAATTCCGACCGGCGCTGGGCAGAGACGACTCTCGGCAAGGGTTCGCAGCGGATCGAAAGAATGAACAAGGACGCCCAGTGAGCCAGAAACCGAAACCCGACCTTCTCCAGAAGCTCGACGAACTCTCTACCGCGATGGCGAACGCCGTGGAAGGCGCTCCCCGGGCGCTGGTGCTGGGCGCGGCCCTCGCCGTGGCAATCGACGCAGCCGAGCAAGCCACCGACGTGGCCGAACTGATCGCCCTTCGCGGCGCCGCTGCAAAGGGCATCGCCCACCTCGACACGATCATCGAGAGGAAGACGTCATGACCAATGTGACCACCTTGATACCCGACGACGCCCTGCTGTTCGACGTCGCCCAGCAGGCCTGCGCAGCACACCTGCACCTCATTTCCAACGGCGAGCGCTTCGCCCTCTCGCCCACCATCCCGGCCGGCTGGCACGCCGTGCCCGTGGCCGACAAATCCAACCAGATCCGGAGAGCAGCATGACCGCCCGCGACAACATCCCCGACGAAGGCCAGCTGCTGGCCGCTGATGTGGAGCTGCTCTTTCCCAGCCCCACAAACCCCCGCAAGAGCTTCCCCGAGGCCGAGCTGCAGGAGCTCGCCGAGAGCATCAAGCAGCTGGGCGTGATGCAGCCCATCCTCGTGCGCCCCCTGCCGGCCGAGATCAAGGAGCGCGCCGCGCCGCTGGCAGACAAGGCCGAGCTGGAGATCATTGCCGGCGAACGGCGGTGGCGGGCTTCGTGCCTGGCAGGGCTGCGGTCTGTCCCGATCCTGCTGCGCCACCTCGACGACAAGACCGTGATCTGCATGCAGGTGGTCGAGAACTTGCAGCGCCAAGACCTCAACGCCATCGACGAGGCCGAGGGTTTTGGTCAGCTGCAGGACCAGGGCATGAGCGCCCAGGACATCGCCACCCAGGTGGGCAAGAGCAAGGCCTACATCTACGCCAAGCTCAAGCTGCTGGCCCTGTGCGAGGAAGGCCGCGCCGCGCTGCGCGAGAAGAAGATCACCGAGAGCGTGGCGCTGCTCGTCTCACGCATCCCCGACGCTGGCCTGCAGCGCACGGCGCTGGCCGAGGTCACCAAGCTCGACTACGACGGCGAGCCGATGAGCTACCGGGCAGCCGCCCGCTACATCCAGCGCGACTTTACCCACCGCCTGGAGCGCGCACCGTTCGACATCAACGACGAGCACTTGCACCCGACCTCGACCAGCTGCACCAACTGCCGCGACCGGCTCGGCAACCAACCCGACACCGCGCCCGATCTTGCAGACGTCTGCACCGACAACGTGTGCTATCGCCAGAAGGTCGAGGCCCACAAGGCTGCCCTGCAGGCACGTGCCGCCGCCGAAGGTCGCGAGACGATCAGCGGCGGCGCCGCCAAGAAGATCCGGCCTTACCCCACGTCGAGTTGCCAGGAGGGCTACGTCGCCCTGAACGAACGCTGCTACGAGCTGGAGGGCTACCCCAAGTACCGCGAACTGTTCAGCCAGGTGCCGGCTGGCCAGGTGCCCGTGACGCTGCTCGACCATCCAGACGGCGAATCCCTCGAGGAGATCGTCATCAAGGCCGATCTCTCGAAGGCGCTGCGCGATCTGGGCGTGGAGCTCATTACCCGATCCAACGACTCCCTTGCCCTACGCAAGAAGGAGGAAGAAGCCGCCGAGGCCGAGAACCGCTTCCGCCGCCGCCTCTTCAACGAGATCCGCTCGCAGCCCGTGCTGATGCTGACCACCCCCGATCTTCTCGAGCTGGCCACCTTCGGCCTCGAACGCCTCTACGAGGAATACCGCTATCTGGTCGCCCAGACGTGGTACCCGGAGTGCAAGAAGAAGGAAGCGCTGGAACGGCTGCACGAACGCCTGCCGAACATGGCCGACGTGGAACTCATGGCCGTCCTGCGCGACATCGTGCTGGCCCAGGACGTGAAGTCCATCTCATGGATCAGCAACACCCAGCCCACCCGCCTACTCGCCGCCGCCGAACGCATCGGCATCGACCCCGAGCGCGTCCGGAAGGACCAGCAACGCGAGGACGCCGGCACCACCGTCATCTATCGCAATCCCAACGCCCCCGACTCTGAATGGGACGGCAAGGGCAAGAAGCCCCTGTGGGTCGAGGCATGGGAGAGCACCGGCAAGACCATCGACGAGCTCGCCGTCGAGATCGACAAACCCAAATCCAAATCGGCCCGCCGCCCGGCGAAGGCCACCACCGCCACCAAGGCATAACCAGGAGCAATCATGGACCGCAACCAACAACCCACCCACCCCGCCATCGGCGAAGCCTTCGGCGGCGGTTTCTTCGCCGGCCTGATCCGGATCGGCAGTGCCACCTACGGCCTGATCGTCGCCCCGAAGCTGGCCGGCGAGATCTCCGGCGAATGGGGGCCGCGCGACACCGTCGAAGGTGCCCGCAGCTTCTTTGACGGTGTCGCAAACACCCAGGCCATGGCCTATGCCGGCAGCGATGTCGCCGCCCTCGTGCGCGGCCTCGTCATCGGCGGCAACACGGACTGGTACATCCCCAGCCGCGACGAGCTCGAGATCTGCTATCGCAACCTGAAGCCCACCGACGAAAGCAACTACTGCGGCAGCGGCGATAACCCGAGCGCCTACCTGCCCAGCTACGCCTACACCCCCGATGCACCCCCGCAGACCACCGTCGAGGCCTTCCGCGAGGAAGGTGCCGAGGCCTTCGACCCCAGTTGGTACTGGAGCAGCACGCAGTACGCCGGCTACGCCTCCAACGCCTGGCTTCAGAACTTCGGCAGTGGCGACCAGAGCGGCAGCGGCAAGGGCTACAAGGGCCGCGTCCGCGCCGTCCGCAGATTCCTGATCGATTGAGCCCTTTACCCCTTTAGCCGGGCGCAGCCCGGCTTCGCAAAATTTCGGAGATCCGCATGAACACCATTACCGCACACGTTGAGATTCACCCCGAGCAGCTGGCCGGCGCCCTGAGCCCGGCCACCCTTGCCAAGGCGCTTTTCGAGAAACTGACGGCGCCGGCCGAGGTCGGCACCGACACCCCCACCAAGGCCAGCATGCCCCCGGCCCTTGGCGCAATGTGGCCCGAGCAGGGTGGCATCTACGCCGGGATCATGCGTAGCGAGTGGGGCCACCACTATCACCTCATCATCTCCCCGATCGACACCGAAGGCAGCGACACCGAGTGGGGCGAAGACGACAAGATGATTTCGGGCGCCATCAACGACCGCGACGGCCTGAGCAACAGCCTCGCGATCCGCGACTACGCCAAGTCCACCCAGAAGCGCTTTCCGGCGGCATGCCTTTCACTCAGCCTCACCTGCAATGGCTTCAACGACTGGTATCTCCCCGCCCGCCATGAGCTGCGCCTCGCCTACCTGAACGCCTCGGAGGTCTTCAACCTTGACGGCTGGTACTGGACCAGCACGCAGTACGCCGGCTACGCCTCCGACGCCTGGAATCAGTACTTCGCCAATGGCAACCAGCTCAGCAACGACAAGGGCTACAAGGGCCGCGTCCGCGCCGTCCGCAGATTCATGATCGATTGACCCCTTCAACCCTTTAGCCGGGCGCAGCCCGGCTTTACGATTTTTTCGCCAGCATGGCCATCACCACTGCGCTACCCATCTACAAGACGACGTACGACCTGCTCACCGTCGTCACGCCGATGACCGCCAACATGCCGCGCGCCCACAAGGCAACGCTGGGCAAACGGCTGGCCGAGGAGAGCATGGATCTCGTCGTGCTCATCTATCGCGCCAACAGCGCCCGGGACAAGGCCCCGCACCTGCAGCAGCTCCTGGAGCGCATGCAGGTGGTGGAACTGCTCCTGCGCCTGTCGCGCGACCTGCGGCTCATCAGCACCGGCCAGTACGCCCGCGCGATCGAACTCACCGACGCGATCGGCAAGCAGGCCACCGGGTGGCGCAAGCACTCCGCACCGCCTGCTGCGTGATCGTCATGGCGACCACGCCCGTGCGGTTATTAAATCTGGTCGCGCCGCTGGCCATCCCGGCCACCGCCATGCACACCACGGATACCCCCGGCCCCGGCCGGCATCGGTCCGGTGCAGTTTCCCGTCCGAGCAATCGACCGGGCGACGTAGATCGCGCGACTCATCGGCGCAGTACGCCGGCAACGCCTCCAACGCCTGGAATCAGAACTTCGACAATGGCAACCAGAACAACAACGACAAGGGCTACAAGGGCCGCGTCCGCGCCGTCCGCAGATTTGACCCCCGGCCATGCTGGCCCCACTTTTTCCGATCTGGTGCAGGCCTACTTCGACTGCCGGCGCGCCAAGCGCAGCAGCGAGAGCGCCCTGCGCTTCGAGATCGACCTCGAACACAACCTGGCCACGCTGTACGACGATCTATGTGCAGACGTCTACACACCCGGCCGCTCGATCTGCTTTGTCGTCACCCACCCGCGCCCGCGTGAGGTGTGGGCGGCGGACTTCCGGGACCGGATCGTCCACCACCTGCTCTACAACCACATCGCCCCAGCCATTCACGCCCGCTTCATCGCCGACAGCTGCGCCTGCATTCCCGGCCGCGGCACGCTCTACGGCGCCCGCCGCCTCGAGGCGATGATCCGCAGCCAGACGCAGAACTGGAGCCGGCCCGGCTTCTATCTGAAATGCGACATCGCGAACTTCTTTGTCAGCATCAGCAAGCCGATCCTCTCCGAGCTGCTCGCCCACCACATCGCCGAACCGTGGTGGCTGGCGCTGGCCAGACAGATCCTCTTTCACGACCCCCGCGAGAACTTCGAGTACCGCGGCAATCCGGCGCTGCTGCAGCGCGTGCCGAAACACAAGCGGCTGGCCGAGCAGCCGGCACACCTCGGGCTGCCCATCGGCAACCTGAGCAGCCAGTTCTTTGCGAACGCGTATCTCGACGTGCTCGACCAGCATGCGAAGCACGTCCTGCGCGCCAGACACTACATCCGCTACGTGGATGACTTCATTTTCCTGCACGAGTCGCCGGCATGGCTGGCCCAGGCACTGGCCAACGTCCACGGCCTCCTGATCGGGCAGCTCGGCGTGCAGCTCAACCACCGAAAAACCATCCTGCAGCCCATCGAGCGCGGCGTGGATTTCGTCGGCCACGTCATCAAGCCGTGGCGCCGAACCACCCGGCGCCGAACGGTTGCCCACGCACTTCAACGCATCGAGCACACCCCCACTGGCCAGCTGCTGGAGGTTGGCAACAGCTATTTCGGGCTGCTCGGGCAGGCCTCCCACAGCCACACCGACCGCGCACGGCTTGCCAACGTCCTGCGGCGGCGCGGATACAGCATTCAATCCGACATCAAAAAGACATACCGGAGAGCAGCATGAAACTTCTCGACCGAATCAAGGGCAGCACACCCGCGACCCAGCCCGTAAAGCTCATCCCTGTCACCACTTGGTCAGAAGCTCGCCACGACCCGCCGAAGCCGATCTCCACCCTGCGCCGCTGGTGCCGGGACGGCCGTATCCCTGGCGCCCGCCGTGAAGGGCGAGAATGGCGCGTACCCTCTAACGCCGAGTATTCCGCCTCGGGCGCCAGCCCCAGCACCGGGGCTGGCGGCATTGATCTGGAGAAATTCTTGTATGGCCGCTAGACCTCGCATCCGGGCCCGGCGTGGCTGGCCTCGCGGCCTCCGCGAGCCGAGGCCGGGCTACTACACGTGGGAGCCGCCTGCAGACGCGCTGCCGCACCTCGAAACTGCGCCGCCGGCCGGCGGCGTCTTTACCCTCGGCCGAATCTCCCTGGACGATGCGATTGCCCAGGTAACAGAGGTAATGCTGCACGTCGCAGGAAAGCTCACCCAAAACCGACTGCTGCACACCGTACAAGGGAAGCCCGACACGCTTGCAGATTGGCTGGAAGCCTACAAAGCCATCGTGGCCAAGCGAGATATCGCCAACTCAACACGCGCGGTCATTCGTCAGCGCGTCGCAAAGATCAGCAAGGCCATGGGCGAGCACCGGATGGAGGCCATCACAACGCGGGTCATTGCCGAGCACCTCGCCACGCTGTCGGGCACACCACGCATGCAGCAAGCCACCCGCTCGCTGCTTCTGGATATTTTCCGCGAAGCGATCAGCGAGGGCTGGATCTCCAGCAACCCCGTGCAATCGACCCGATCCGAGAGGGTGACCACAAAACGCGGCCGGCTCTCCCTCGATGCTTTCAAAACGATCCACAAATGGGCGCAGGAAAACCAGCCGGCATGGGCCGTTCGGTCCTACGAGCTCGCGCTAGTCACCGCCCAGCGCCGCGAGGACATCGCCTCCATGCTGTTTTCCCAAGAACGGGACGGCCAGCTGTACGTGATCCCCAAGAAAGTCATCAAGCACGGAGTGAAGATTGCCATCCCCACCAGCCTACGCTTGAACGCCTTGGGCTGGACCGTAGCCGACGTGATCGGACGGTGCCGTGACAACATCCTGAGCCGGCACATGATCCACCACACCGCACACGCAGGGAAAGCCAAGCCCGGCGCGAAGGTGCGCGAACACACCATCTCACAGATGTTCGCCAAAGCCCGCGATGCGGTGCAGATCACCGTTCCAGGGAAGACCCCGCCCAGCTTCCACGAGATTCGCAGCCTGGCGCTGCGCCTCTATGCGGAACAGGGCATCAACGCCCAGGCACTGGCTGGCCACAAGAGCGCCGACATGACCGCGCTGTACCGAGACGTACGTGGCGACGAGTGGATTACTGTCGGTGAGTTACGAACAGATTCCGCACAAATTCCGAACACATCAAAATAAGTCATTGATTTTTATTGAAAAAAAATCAATGCACCGTGCACACCATGCAAGGATCGAAACTCCGCACCACGTGCTGCACCAGCAGCGGCTCGGCTTCCGGCAGGCCGACCAGGGCCTGCTCCAGGGCGCCGGGCGTGCCGGCGGCATCTCGGGGGGAGAAGTTCCAGGTGGTGGGCGCGATGATCTGGTAGCGCACGATGTGGCCGCCGCGCACGGTGAGCCAGTGCCCCAGCGCGCCCCGGGCGGCCTCCACCAGCCCACAGCCGCGGCCATCGGTGGGGAGCATCGTCTGCGCGCAGAACGGCCCGTCGTCGAGGGCCTTCAGCCACTGTTCCATCGCCGGCACCACCAGCGCCAACTCCAGCAGCCGGGCGATGACCCGGCTCGCCACGTTGCCGCCGTGCTCCATCACCAGCTCGCGGATCAGCGGGTGGCCGGCCACCACCTGGCGGGCCAGCGCGCCGCATTCGGCCACCTGACCCTGCCAGCGCGGCGCCTTGCACCAGGTGTAGGCGCCGTCCTTGTGCTCCACCGGCCGGGTGTCGCCCTCGGAGGGATGGCGCGGCACGTCGGCCTCCAGCCAGGCGTGAGAGACGTCCTCGACCACATCCGCCGGCTCGAAGGGCTGCAGGGCGCCGGCCGGCAGGTCGAGCACGCCGCGGGGGAAGAGCCAGCCGGCGTCCTTGGGATAGGCGCCGTGGCTGAGGAAGCGGTCCGTCGCACGGCCGATGCGGGCGAGCTGCAGGTCGTCGGCGATCGCCAGGAACAGCCGGAAGTCGCTGGCCGTGGCCGGCCGCGCGTCCATCCAGCGGCGCAGGGCCGCGACCGAGTCGATGCCGGCAATAGCCTCCAGGCGGTCGCCGAACAGCCGCCGCTCCAGCCACGCGCGGAACTCCCGCAGTGCCGCGAAGACCCGCAGCCGCTCGGCGGTCTGGGGCGCCCGGGCCACGCCGCCGGGCTGCAGCGTCATGCTGTGGGGCCACTTGCCGGCCAGGCTGCCCATGATCTGCAGGAAGGCCGCCCGGGCCGGCAGGGCATCGGCGGTGGCGCTGCCGGTGGTGGCCTTGAAGCGCGTCGCCGCGGCGTCGAACCACGGCCGGCCCCGGTAGGCGTCCCGGGCGAAGTCCGGCATGAAGAAGAGGTAGAAGTGGGTGAAGTGGTCGGCCAGGTTCTCGGCCGCCAGAATCAGGTTGCTCACCCGCTGGCCGTTGGGCGTGGGCCGCACGCCGGCCAGATCGGCCAGCGCCGCCGCCGCCGCCGCCGACTGGGATACCGAGCAGATGCCGCAGATGCGCGGCACGATGGCCAGCGCGTCCATCGGCTCGCGGCCGATCAGGATCTGCTCGAAGCCGCGGAAGAGCGGCGAATTGACGTAGGCCGCAGCCACCCGGCCACCCTCGAAATCGAGGCTCACCTCCAGGTCGCCCTCGACGCGGTTGAAGGGCCCCACCACCACACGATTCAATTCAGTACTCCCGTTGCCTGAGCGCCACCGGGGCCGGCCGCGCACGGCCGCCCCGAAGCGGCTGGCCCGCCCCCAAGTGGGGGGGTGAGGCAGGGAATTCATGGCGCACTGCGCCATGCCTGCCGAACGGCCCGGGCATCCAAAGCCGGGCCTCCGCACCCCAGGGGCGTCGGGGGGCGTCGTTCACTTCAGCCCCGTCTTGCGAATGGCCGGCGCGAGCACCGGCGTCTCGACCACGGCGTTCTGGCGCACCCGCGCCGGGGTGGCCGACTTGGACAGCGCCGCCAGCGCCACGAACCACGCCTTGGGCATGTCGGAAGGCAGCCCGATGGGGATCCCGGCCACCTTGGGCGTGCGGTCGAAGGCGTGGCCCGGCGATTCGAAGCCCGGCTCGGTGCAGCTGATGCACGGATAGCCGCCGTTGGTGCACGAGCCGGCGCCGTTCCACGGCCGGGTGTTGCAGTCGGCGTGGGCCTGGGTGCCCTTGCAGCCCAGGTGCTCCATCATGCAGCCCAGGTCGCCGGGCTTTTCGGCGCTGGCCTTGAACTCGTAGAACTCGTTGCGGTTGCAGCCGTGGTGCACCAGCTGGTCGGCGTAGAAGCGCGGCCGGCCGAGGGCGTCGAGATCGGCCTCGCCGAACTGCCCGAGGGCGAGGGCCAGCAGGGTGTCGGTGACCCAGTCCGGGTGGGTCGGGCAGCCGGCCACGTTGATCACCGGCAGGCCCGCGGCCGAGCGGTAGTCGGCGCCGAGCAGCCCGCCGTGGTGCTCGCCGTCGTACTGAAGGCCGATGGCGCCAGCCGGGTTGTTGCCCGCCGCGGTGATGCCGCCGTAGGCCGCGCAGGTGCCCACGCCCAGGGTGTAGCGGGCGCGGGCGGCGAGGCGCTTCACCCAGTCGATCATCGGCCGGCCGGTGCCCGCCAGCATGTGGAAGCGCCCGCTGCCGTTGGGGCCAGTAAGCAGCGAACCTTCGACGCACAGCAGATCCAGTGGCTTGGCGCCGGATTCGAAATCGGCCAGCAACGCTCGCACCTCGTCGCCCGAGGCTTCGGAGAGTGACGGATGCCAGGCGAGGTTGATGCCGGCCGACGACAGCAGCCCCAGCACGTCCCGCGCACCGGAGCACAGCAGCGACATGGTGCAGCCGCCGCAGCCGCCGGACTGGAGCCACAGGAGGTTCATTCGTCGTCGCCCCCCTTGCCGCCGTCGAGCCCGAAGCGGGCCAGCTTGGCGCGCAGGCCCACGCGGGACAGACCCAGCTCGTTGGCGGCGCGGGTCTTGTTCCAGCGCAGGCGGATCAAAGTCTCCTTGAGCACGCGGGCTTCCAGCGCATCGACGCGCTCCTGCAGGGTGCCGGAGAAGCCCACCGCGGCGAGCTCGTCCACAGGGCCATCGGGGCGGCCGTCGGCGCCGGCCTGGAGCACCCGCGGCGCCAGCAGGTGGACGCCCAGGCACGGCTCGGTGGCCAGCGCCAGCATGCGCAGGATGGCGTTCTGCAGCTCGCGTACGTTGCCCGGCCAGCGGTAGGCCGACAGGCAGGCCAGGGCTTCGGCGGTAAAGCCTTCGGTGTCCTTGCCCAGCGCGCGGCGGCTGGCCTCGAGCAGGCGCTCGGCGAGCAGCGGGATGTCCATCGGGCGCTCGCGCAGGGGCGGCACGTGGATGGGCACGATGGCGAGGCGGTAGTACAGATCCTCCCGGAAGCGGCCTTCGCGCACCTCGGTTTCCAGATCGCGGTTGGTGGCGGCGATGACGCGCACGTCCACCGTCATCGGGCGCGGGCTGCCCAGAGGGCGGAACTCGCCCTCCTGCAGCACGCGCAGCAGCTTGACCTGGAAGGCCGGCGAGGTTTCGCCGATCTCGTCGAGGAACAGCGTGCCACCGTCGGCCTGCTGGAACAGGCCGGTGCGGTCTTCATAGGCGCCGGTGAAGGCGCCGCGCTTGTAGCCGAACAGCTCGGCCTCCAGCAGCTCGTCGGGCAGCGCGCCACAGTTTTCCACCACGAAGGCCTTGTCGGCGCGGCGGCTGCGGTAGTGGATGGCGCGGGCGATCATCTCCTTGCCGGTGCCGGATTCGCCGGAGATGAGCACGGAGAGGTCAAACGGCGCGACCTGGGCGATGAGGTCGCACACCGGGTTAAGTGGGCTGTCGGGCGCGCGGGTGAGGCCGTCGAGACCGAACTCGCGCTTGACCCGCTCGTACTTCATCTCGACGCGCTTCTTGAGCACCGGGCCGGTGGTGCGCAGCTCCAGGCTCAGGCGCTGGTTCTCGGCCTGCAGGCGGTGCAGCTCGGCGGCGTTGCGCATGGCCATCAGCAGGTTGTCGGGCTGCCAGGGCTTGAGCAGGTACTGGTAGATGCCCGCGTCGTTGATGCCGGCGATGATGTCTTCCGAGTCGGTGTAGCCCGAGATGATGATGCGCACCACGTCGGGCCATTGCTCGCGCACCCGCTTGAGGAAGGACACGCCGGACTCGCCGGGCATGCGCTGGTCGCACAGCAGCACCTGCACCGTCTCGCGCTCGAGGATCTTCCAGGCATCTTCGGCGGAGGACGCGGTGAACACCTCGAACTCTTCGTCGAGGGTGCGGCGCAGGGCTTCCTGGGAGCGGACTTCGTCGTCCACCACCAGCACGGACGGCAATCGGGCGGCAGGTTTGATCGGGTTGTTCATCGCTTGGCTGGGCTGGCCCCGGCGCGGTCGCGGTGCCGGGCGAGGTGGCGCGGCGTCCAGGACTGGGGGCTCTTCATCACGAAATGGTAGCGCGCCCCGTGGTAGCTGGGGTCGAAGCCATAGAAGTTGCGGTGCATCCGGGCGAGCTCTTCATCCCGGTAGGCGGAGAGGGGTTTGACGGCTTCGTCAGCCGCGCGGCGGGCCTGCCTGGCGGCGAGCTGCGCGGGGTAGTCCGGCGCTTCGGCGAGCGCCCGGGCGCGGGCGAGCACCTCGGCCTCGAAGGCCGGGCGGTCGGCGCCGAAGGCGGCGTCGATCAGGCCCGTCCGGGCTGCTCGGGTGGCGCCCAGGGGCAGGCGTTCGGCCATGATCGCCCGGGCCGCGGCGTCGCCCACCCGGCCGGGCAGCAGGTAGGTCCAGTACTCCGATCCGTACAGGTTGCCCATGTTCTTGTAGTGGGGGTTGAGGATCACGCCCTCGCGCGCCCACACGTGGTCGGCCGCCAGCGCCAGAAAGCACCCGCCGGCGCCGGCGTTACCGCGCAGCGCAGCCACGGTGAGACGATCGCTAAGCTGCAGGATGGCGAGGCACACGTCGTCGATGGCGTTGATGTTGGCCCAGGATTCGTCCGCCGCCGAGCCGCCGGCCTCGATGCGGTTGAGGTGGATGCCGTTGGACCAGAAGTCCGCCCCGCCCTCCAGCACCAGCACGCGGGTGGGCCGGGTGCGGGCAAAGGCGATGGCGTCGATGAGGCGCCGGCACTGGTCGGTGGCCATCGCGCCGTTGTAGAAGTCGAAGGACAGCATGCCGACGGCGCCCTCCTCGCGGTAGCGCAGCTCGCCCCAGTCGGCGGCGTCGCGCATCAGCGGCGCCGGGCGGTCGGGCAGGCCGGCGGCCTCGGCGGCGAAGGCCACGCTGGCGGGCAGCTTGACGCCACCCGGCCGCTTCACGTGGCCGATCCACACCGCGCCGTCGCGGGTGGCGCGAAGCACGGCGCCGTCGCGGCGGGCGATGAGCTGGCCGGGCGTGGCACCGGGTTCAAACGCCGCCGGGTGGGCATCGAAGAGGTGGCAGGGCTGGCCGAACAGCGCGTCGGCGACGCCGGGAAAGCCGTCGGCGGCGCGGATGCGGGCGAGGATCGTCGCGGTGTCGTCGCCGGCCCAGTCGATGGCGCGATCCGCCTGGCGCATCAGCGGCTGGAGCGTGCCGCGCACGGCGGGGTCGTCGGGCTGTGGGCGTTGCGGCTGCCAGCGGCCGGCGCGCCACTCGTCGAATCGGGCGATGGCCTCGCGCACCGCGGCGAGGGCGGCGTCGGTCACCTCGTTGCGATAAAGGCTGGCCTTGGGCGCGGCGCGCATCGGGAAGACGCGGCTCGCCCACACCGGGCCGGCGTCCATTTCGGCTTCGGCCTGCAGCACGGTCGCGCCCCACTCGGCCTCGCCCCGCTGGATCGCCCAGTCGAGGGCCGACGGGCCACGGTCGCCGACGATGCCCGGATGCACGATCAGGCACGGCAGGCGCGACCACACGGATTCGGGGATCGCCCGCTTGAGGAAGGGCGCCAGCAGCAGATCCGGCTGGAACAGCGCGACGGCCTCTTCGGTGACCGAATCGGCGATATCGAACTCCACCGAGAGGTCGTGGCCGTCCGCCACCAGCGCGTCGAAGAGGCGCTGGGTGAGGCTGTTGAAGCTGTGGGTGAGGACGAGGATGCGCATCTGGCTCAGAGCACGGCTTCGAAGCCCTCGAACTGCGGTGGGCCGAGGTAGATGTCGCGGCTGCTGCCGGCGCCGGCGTGGGCCTTGCGGAAGGCCTCGGAGCGCGTCCAGGCCTCGAAGGCGGCGGCGGATTCCCACACCGAGTGGCTGGCGAACAGGGTGAATTCGTTCGTGGTCGGCCCCTGCAGCAGGTTGAAGGACTGGAAGCCAGGCACTTCGTCCAGGTGGGATTCGCGCTTTTTCCAGATCTCGATGAATTCGGCCTCGCGGCCGGGGGCGATGCGGAAGCGGTTCATGGCGATGAACATGGTCGGTTCTCCGGGAGGGTGGACGGCTCGCAGCCGGGTGGCGGCGCCACCCGAACTGTAGCTGACGGACTGGTCAGCAGATGCGCGGAAGCTGCTCGCCGGCGAGCCAATCCACCATGCGGCGGCCGCCGAAGGCGGTCTTCATCTGCACGAAGCGGTGGTCGTCGGTGATCACCTCGCCCACCCGGGCGGCGCGGGCGCCGAGGGGATGGGCGCGCAGCGCGGCGACCAGCGCGTCGGCTTCAGCGGCCGGGCACACGGCGATCAGCTTGCCCTCGTTGGCGATGTTGAGGGGGTCGAGGCCGAGGAACTCGCAGGCGGCGGCCACCTGCGGATCGACCGGAATCGCCGCCTCGTCGAGCACGATGCCGACGCCGGACTGCTGGGCGATCTCGTTGAGGGTTGCCGCCAGCCCGCCGCGGGTCGGGTCGCGCAGCAGGCGCAGACCCGGCGCAGCGGCCATCGCCACGGCGGCGAGGCCGTGCAGCGCGGCGGTGTCGGAGCGGATTTCGGAATCGAAGGCGAGGTTCTCACGCTGGGCCATGATGGCCATGCCGTGGTCGCCGAGGGTGCCGGAGACGATCACCGCATCGCCGGCCCGGGCGTTGGCGCCGGAGAGCTGGCGGCCAACCGGCAGCGCGCCGATGCCGGTGGTGGTGATGAACACCCCGTCGCCCTTGCCCTTCTCGACGACCTTGGTGTCGCCGGTGACCACCGGCACGCCGGCCTCGCGGGCTGCAGCGGCCATGCTGGCGACGATGCGGGCAAGATCGGCAAGGGGAAAGCCTTCTTCGAGGATGAAGCTGGCGGCGAGATACAGCGGCCGGGCGCCCATCACCGCCACATCATTGACGGTGCCGTGCACCGCCAGACAGCCGATGTCGCCGCCGGGAAAGAACAGCGGCGAAACCACGTGGGCATCGGTGGCGACCACCAGCCGCTCGCCGGGGCCGGGGGCCGGCAGCACGGCGCCGTCGTCGCCCTGGCGCAGCCATTCGTTGTCGAAGGCCTTGCCGAAGACGTCGGAGATGAGCTGGACCATCGCGCGGCCACCGCCGCCGTGGGAGAGATCGACGCTGCCGTGGCGCAGGTCGAGGGGTCGGACGTAGTTTTTTTTCATCGCCGGGCCGCCCCAAGATGAAAAAGCGCCCCCTCGGGGGGCAGCGATCCCGCGCAGCGGGTGAGAGTGGGGGTATTTTTCATCACGCGCGTGTCGGTTTCGGTCGGAGGCCCGGCCGGCCCGGCACGCGTGCACGCGCCGGAGCGGATCAGGCCTGGGACAGCTGGTTCTCGGTGAGGTGTTTGAGGGTGTCGGCCACCGTCCGGGTGTGGTCGGCGTTGCCGGCGGTCTGGCTGCTGATGGTCTCGATGTCGGTGAGGAGCGACGACAGGCGCGACACGTCGCCGGACTGGCGTTCGATCTCCTGGGCCACGCGGCCGATCTCGCTGGCCAGCGACGAGATGTCGGCGCCGATCTCGCCGGCGCTGGTGCGGGATTTCTCGGCGAGCTTGCGCACCTCGTCGGCCACCACCGCAAAGCCGCGTCCGGCCTCGCCGGCCCGGGCCGCCTCGATGGCGGCATTGAGGGCGAGCAGGTTGGTCTGGTCGGCGATCTGCTGGATCACCTCGACCACGCCCTGGATGCGACCGCTGGCCAGCGCGAGCTGGCGGGCGCTGTCGGCGGCACCGGCGGCCTGGTTGGTGAGGTGGGTGACCATCGTGCCGGCGTCGTGGACGACCCGTCCCTGCTCGTCGATGTGGCCACCCAGCTCGCCCACCGAGGCGTAGAGGTCGCCGGCGCAGGCTTCGAGCTGACGCGCGGTGTCGTTGCGCAGCGCCCACGACGACTGGAGTGTCTGGCCCAGGCTGTTGAGGCCGCGCACCACCTGGGTGATGCTGTCATCCAGGCCGGTGGGGTCGAACTGGCTGTCGAAGTGCTCCGACTGGTAATCGCAGATCTGGCGGACGATCACCCGCGACAGGCCGGCAAACTTGTTGCTCTGGCGGCGCAGGAAGAAGGCCTTGAACTCGCCGTAATGGGCGACGAAGTTATCCACGAACTCGTCGCGGAACGGCGTGCCCTCCGGCACCCGGAAGAAAAACACCGCGGTGAGGGTCTGGTTGAGGTTGAGGCCGAGGATCTCGCCAAAGGTGGAGAAACCGGCCATCTGGCCGCCGGGCAGCACGTCGCCGAGGCGGGCGAGCTCCTTGTCGTTGTTGAGCCGGCGCAGGATGCAGTCGTTGAGGATGCCGGCCACCGGCAGGCCCGGCTTGCCGCTCATGAAGTCCTTGAAATCCCGGTCGGTGGCCTGGGCGAGGCTGGTGCGGCGGACCAGCAGCAGGTCTTCACCCGGCGAGATGTCGCAGTAGAAATTGACCCGTCCGGCGTCGAGATTGACGTTCACCACCGATCGGACGAACAGCTCCTCCCCGACCTTGATCGCGAAGGAGTAGTCGGCCAGCTTGCTCTCGAGCGCCTGGGGCTGGCAGCGGAAGTGCCGGCACAGGGCGTCGATGAAGGACACGATGCTGCCGTCCTCGGCGATCACCTGGCTCACGTAGCGCTGCTCCAGCGACGCGCCGATCACCGGGAAGCGGGCGCCGTCGGGCTCGAAGTTGTGGCTCTTGAGCACGCCGAAGCGCGTGCCCTTCGCCACCTTGAGGAAGGCGATCAGGGCGTGGTTCTCGAGCTTGCGGGTGCCGTCGTGGATCCAGGTGTTCTTGAAATCGAACTTGCCGCCGGCCGAGCCGCCCACGAACAGGCACGGGAAACGCCCGGATTCGTCGAGCGCCTCCATGAAGAACGATTCGGACGCCGACAGGCCATCGAACAGGATGTGGGCGAAAGTGTCGCGGTGGTCGATGTCGATGTCCACCCGCACGTCGCGGATGCGCTTGGCGAGCGCGGCAACCCGGTCGCGCACCGGCATGTCGCGCTGGCCGCGGCGCAGGTCTTCGCTGCCCAGCGGCACGGCGACCACCTGGGCGCGGGCGATCAGCGACGCGTCGAAGCACTGGATGACTACCCGATCCCAGCTGTTGCCGGTGGCGCAGTAGAGGGTCTGATCCTGGCTGCACAGTTCGCCTGCGGTAGAGCACAGCATCACCGGCACGCCGGGAAAGCGCCCGGTCACGGCCCGGGCGACGGGCTCGATATCCACGTGGGGCGAGACGTAAGCGCTGATGAAGGTGGGCTGGATGGCGACCGTTGCAAGGGTCGATGCCACATCGGCGGCGCGGCACTGCAGGGTGCGCACGCCCGGCTGCGGCGCGGCGCGCAGCTTGCTGAACAGATTCACTTCAAGTCTCCTTGCCGGCCTCGATACGGGCCGTATCCGGCGTGTATCGGCAGGGTTTGAGCAAGGTTGAGCCCCGGGATGATGCCAGCGCGCCGCGCGGAGGCGACGTTCGTCATCTTCAGAGCCGAAGTGAATACAGGGATTCAAGGTCACGACGGGTCAGCCCGCCACCACCGGAATGTCGCGGAAGCGCCCGTAGGTGTAGTGGGCGGCGCAGGCACCTTCGGACGACACCATGCACGAGCCCATCGGCGTCTCGGGGGTGCACACCGTGCCGAAGAGCTTGCAGTCGAGGGGCGTCTTGACTCCGCGCAGGATCGCCCCGCATTCGCAGGATTTGTGATCCCGCACCGGCTGGTAGACGAGGCCGAAGCGGGCCTCGGCATCGAAGGCAGCGAAGCGCTCGCGGATGCGCAGGGCCGAGTACGGCACCATCCCCAGCCCGCGCCATTCGAAGGCCTGGCGCAGCTCGAAGACCTCCGACACCAGCGCCTGGGCCTTGAGATTGCCGTCCTCGGTGACGGCGCGGGTGAATTCGTTCTCCACCTCGGCGCGGCCTTCGTTCACCTGGCGCACCAGCATGCGGATGGCCTGCATCACGTCCAGCGGCTCGAAGCCGGCGATCACCACCGGCTTGCGGTATTCCTCGGCGAAGTGGGCGTAGGGCCGGCTGCCGATGATGGTGCTCACGTGGGCGGGGCCGATGAAGCCATCCAGCGGCACCGTGCCCAGCTCGCGCACCTCGGGGGATTCGAGGATGGCGGTGATCGCCGACGGGGTAAGCACGTGGCAGCTGAGCACCGAGAAGTTGGTGAGCCCGAGCTGGGCCGCCTGGCGGATCACCAGCGCGGTGGGCGGGGTGGTGGTCTCGAAGCCGATGGCGAAGAACACCACCTGGCGATTGGGCTCCTTTTGGGCCAGCGCCAGTGCGTCGGCGGCGGAGTAGATCATCCGGATGTCGGCGCCGCGGGCCCGGGCGCGGAGCATCGAGAGCCCTTCGGACGCCGGCACGCGCAGGGTGTCGCCGTAGGTGCACACGGTGACGCCTTCGGCGAGGGCCAGCTGGATCGCCTGATCGATGCGGCCGATGGGCAGCACGCACACCGGGCAGCCGGGGCCGTGGATCATGCGCACCTCAGGCGGCAGCAGGTCGGCCACGCCGTAGCGGGAGATGGCGTGGGTGTGGCCGCCGCAGAACTCCATGAAGGCGTAGCGCCGGCCGGGCTCGACCTCGCGGGCGATGGCGGCGGCGAGGCCGCGGGCCACGTCGCCGTCGCGGAACTCATCTACGTACTTCATGCGGCTTCGGCCCCCACGTCGATGCCGGCCTGGGCCATCAGCGCGAGGGTCTGCTCGGCTTCTTCCGGGTCGAGCCGGGTGAGCGCGTAGCCCACGTGGACGATCACGTAGTCGCCCACGACCACGCCGTCGACGAGCTCCAGCGAGATCGTCTTGCGCACGCCGCCGAGATCGACGACGGCCTGGCTGTCGGGAAGGAGTTCGACCACGCGGGTCGGGATGGCGAGGCACATGGTTTCAGTCCTCGGGTTTCAGTCGCCGCCGCCAAGGCGCGCCTTGCGCTCGGCGGTGTAGGCCCACCACGGCCGGGCCGGCTCACCGCCCATGAAACGGGTGGCGGCGATGAAGGTATCGAGCAGGCAGGGGTCGTTGCAGATGCCGCTGACGGCGTTGAATTCGGCGTAGAGCTCGAACGGGTCGCGCCCGGCGAGCTGGGCCGGGGCGTGGATGCCGATCCGGCCCAGAATGTCGGCGACGGCCTTGCCCACGTTGGGGACGTCCTCCAGCCGGCGCACGCTGGCCGGGGTGGCGCTCAGTTTGCTCACAGCAGCCCTCGGCGGAGTTCTTCCCGCGCCACCCAGGCCTGGCCGAGGGCGATGCCGCCGTCGCCCGGGGGCACGTGCTGGGCTTCGAAAACCGCAATGCCGCGGGTGGCGAGCTTGTGGCGCAGGCCGATGGCGAGCTCGCGGTTGAGCAGGCAGCCGCCGGAGAGGGCCACCCGGCGCAGGCCGGTGGCGTGGGCAGCATCGCCGATCCACTGGGCGACGGCGTCGATCAGGGTGGCGTGGAAGTGGCTTGCGCCGCGGGCGGCGTCGGTCTCGCCCACCAGATGATGGAGTAGCGGGTAGAGGTTGAGCACCGAGGGGCCATCGGGCCGGGTGTCGATGTGGTAGCCGCTCGCCAGCGGCAGGGTGTGGCCGCGGCGCCGGGCGAGGGTTTCAAGACGCATCGCAGCCTGCCCCTCGAAGCTGGTGGCGTCGCACAGCCCGAGCAGGCCGGCGGCGGCGTCGAACCAGCGCCCGAGGCTGGTAGTGGGCGGGCAGCGCACGCCGCGCTCGAGCATCGCCAGCACCTGTTCCACGGCCGGCTGATGGGCGAAGCGACGGGCGGCCTCATCGCGCTGGCCGAGGGCGTGGAGCACGGCGGTGGCGACGCGCCAGGGCTCGCGGGCGGCGCGGTCGCCGCCGGGCAGCGCCAGCGGGCTCAGGTGGCCCAGGCGACGGAACTCGGCGCCATCCACGTAGAGCAGCTCGCCGCCCCAGGGCAGGCCGTCAGTGCCGAGGCCCACGCCGTCGGCGGCAAAGCCGAGCACCGGGCCGTCGAGACGATGTTCGGCGCACACCGCGGCGATGTGGGCGTGGTGGTGCTGGACGGCGATGGACGGCACGTCCAGCGCATCGGCCAGGGCCAGCGCGGCCTGGGTGGAGTAGTAATCGGGATGGGCGTCGTGAGCGACGGCGGCCGGGCGCACCGACAGGATGGCCTGCAGGTGCTCGGCCGCTTCGTCGAGGGCGACGCAGGCGGCCGGGTTGTCGAGCCCGCCGATGTGCTGGGACAAGAACGCCTCGGCCCCGCGGGCAAGGCACAGGGTGGCCTTGTAGTGGGCGCCGAAGGCCAGCACCGCCGGGCCGCTGGCATCGAGCGGCATCGCCAGCGGGGTGAAGCCCCGGGCGCGGCGCAGGAACTGCACGCCGGCGCTCTTGCCGTCGCCCTCGCCCGGCGTGGCGGGCAAATCGGTGCGCAGGCGCAGCACCGAGTCGTCGCAGCGCACCACGATGTCCCGGTCGTGCATCAGCAGCACGTCGGCGATGTCGGCGAGGCGCTCGAAGGCTTCGTCGTTGCGCTGGACGAGGGGCTCGCCATGGGGGTTGGCGCTGGTCATCACCAGGGCCAGGGGCTGCGGCTGGTCAAGCCAGGCGGTGCCGGCGGGGCGGCCGGCGGCCTCGTGGAACAGCAGGTAATGGAGCGGCGTGCCGGGCAGCATCACGCCCAGCTCGTCGAGATCGGGGGCGATGCCGGGGAAGGCCTCGTCGCAGCCGGGTTGCTTGGCGAGCAGCACGATGGGCCGCTCGGGGCTTTCGAGCACCGCGGCCTCGGCGGCGCTGATGCGCACCCGGCCGGCCAGGCTGGCGAAGCTCGCGACCATCAGCGCGAGGGGCTGGTGGGGGCGCGCCTTGCGTTCGCGCAGGCGGGCGACGGCGTCGGCGTTGGACGCATCGCAGGCCAGGTGGAAGCCGCCCAGGCCCTTGATGGCGACGATCTCGCCCAGTTGCAGGCGGCGCACCGCCTCGGCCAGTGGGTCGCGGGCCAGCGCGGTGAGGCCGTGGGGCTCGTGCAGACTGAGGCGCGGGCCGCAGGTGGGGCAGGCGTTGGGCTCGGCGTGGAAGCGCCGGTCGCCGGGATGGCGGTATTCGGTGGCGCAGACTTCGCACAGTTCGAAGGCTGCCATGCTGGTGCGCGCCCGGTCGTAGGGCAGGCTGCGGGTGATGGTGTAGCGCGGGCCGCAGTGGGTGCAGTTGATGAAGGGGTAGCGCCAGCGCCGGTCGTCGGGGTTGAACAGCTCGCAGAGGCAGGCCCGGCAGACGCCCACGTCGGGACCGATGGCGGTGGCCACCTCGCCTTCGGCGCTGGGCAGAATCACGAAATCCTTGCGGGAATGATCGGGCGGGATCACCTCCGGCTCGATGGCGTCCACCCGCGCCAGGGGCGGCGCCTCGCTGGCAAGGCACTGGGTGAAGGCGTCGAGCACGGGCTCGCTGCCCTGGATCTCGATCTCCACCCCGCCGCCGTCGTTGCGCACCCAGCCGACGAGGCCGAGGGAGTTGGCGAAGCGGTACACGAAGGGCCGGAAGCCCACGCCCTGCACCACGCCACGCACGCGCAGGCGGCGAGCGACGCGGGTCGGGTCGACAACAATCAGCATGGACGGGTCAGCCTTTCGCCGCGAGCTGCGCTTCGAGCTGGGCGATGCGGGCACGCAGCTGGTCGACCGTTGCGACCCGGGCGGCCCGCGCCGCGGCGAGGCGCGCGTCGATCCAGCCCAGCCATTCGTCGAAGCCGGCGCCGGTGGTGGCGGAAACCTGGATCACCTGCAGCTGGGGATTGACCCGACGGGCGAAGTCGATGGCGCGGGCCACGTCGAATGTGAGGTAGGGCAATAGGTCAACCTTATTGACCAACATCAGACTGGCGGCGGCGAACATGTCCGGGTACTTGAGGGGCTTGTCCTCGCCCTCGGTAACGGAAAGCACCACCACCTTGGCGGCCTCGCCCAAGTCGAAGGCGGCCGGGCAGACGAGGTTGCCGACGTTCTCGATGAGCAGCACGCTGTCGTCGGGCGGGGCGAGTTTTTCGAGGGCGTGGCCGACCATCAGCGCATCGAGATGGCAGCCCTTGCCAGTGTTGATCTGCAGCGCCGGGGCGCCGGTGGCGCGGATGCGCTCGGCGTCGAAGCTGGTCTGCTGGTCGCCCTCCACCACCGCCACCGGCGCCGCGCCAGGACGGGCCTTGAGGGCGTCGATGGTGCGCACCAGCAGGGTCGTCTTGCCGGAGCCGGGGCTCGACACCAGGTTGAGCGCCAGGATGCCCCGATCGGCCAGCCAGCCGCGGTTGCGCTCAGCGTAGCCGTCGTTCTTGGCGAGGATGTTCTGCTCGATCTTCACCATCTGGGCCTGGCTCATGCCCGGGGCGTGGGCGCCGGCCGGGCCGTGGCCGTAGTGCAGGCTGCCGTCGCCGGCATCCGTGTGGGGATGGGCGTGGTCGGCGGTGTGCACGTGATCGTGGGAGTGCCAGGTGCCGTCGGCGTGCTGGTGCCGGTGGCCGTGGGCGCCGGCGGGCACCCATTGGTGGCTGTGGGCGTGCTCGCCCTCGTGGCCATGGGCGTGACGATGGACGGTGCCATCGGCGTGGACGTGCTCGTGCTCGTGGCCGTCCCGGTCCAGCGCTTCGCCTTCGATGCGGGCTTCTCCGGCCCCGCAGCCGCACACATTGCACATGTCAGTTTGCTTTCATTCGATTTCGAGTTCCTTCACCCGCATCTCGGTGCCGCCGGTGGCCTGCACCTGGTAGCTGCCGCAATGGGGGCAAGGATCATACAGGGCACTTATCGGCACGCTCACGGCGCACTGCATGCACCAACCCTGGCCGGGCACGGGGTCGATCTGGAGGGCGGCGCCGTCGGCGATGCTGTCCTTCATCACCACGTCGAAGCAGAAGGCGAGCGCCTCGGGTTCGACCGACGAGAGCTGTCCGATTTCCAGCACCACCGTCTTCACCTTGCGAAAACCCTGGGCACGCCCGGCGTCCTCGACGATCTGGCGGATGCCTTCCGCCAGCGACATTTCATGCATCCACGATCTCCACGGTGTAGGGCACGCAGGGGTCGAGCTGCAGCACGGCCGTCTCCACTGCGCGGCGAGCGGCCGCCAGGGAAGGCAGGCGGGCCGGCAGGCGCTCCACGATACCCTTTTCGTCGGCGAAATTGCGATCCGTCGGCGCGTCGATCCGCCACGCGACAACCCGGCCGTCTTCCACGCACAGCGCGTGACGCAGGCGGCCACGGGCGGTGTGCACCCACGCTTCGCCCACGCCGGCCCCCGGATTGCCGGCGTTGCCCCACGGATAGGGGCGATCCTCCTCCAGCGCCCGGGCGGCGGCGGCGAAGGCGGCGAGCTGATCGGCGGCCTCGGCGATGGCCGGCAGTTCGGCGGCGACCTGCCGGGTGGCGTCGATGACGGCGGCCTGCCCCAGGCCCCGGGCGGCACGCCAGGCGGCGAAGGCCGGGGCGCGGGGCGCCTCGCCCGCCAGCCGCGGCCAGTCGAGGAGCAGCCGCCACAGGTGTTCGTGCAGGCATTCGGCCCACAGCTGCCACGACGGCACCGGCGCGTCGGCCACGCAGCCGGCGGCGGCCAGGGCCAGCCGGCCGGCTTCGCGCTGGGCCTTCGCGCACAGGGAAAAATACAGCGGGACGCGAGCCAGTGCGTCGGCCGGGGCGAGGCCGACCAAAGCGCGGGCCACCGGCGGGCGGACGAGCTGCACGTTCCAGCCGGTCAACGCACCGGCGTCCCAGCGCGCGGCAACCCGCAGGCTGCCGGCAAGCACCGACTGGGTCACAGGGGGCGCCTCGCCACGGACAGCCGGACGGCGATGCTCATGCCGCGTGGCGCCCGAAGAGCCAGCGGCGGCGGCCGGAGACTTCGGCGTCCGGCCGGGCCTCGACGGGTTCGACCGGCGCCTGCAGCAGCGCGATGAGCGCCGCCGAGGCGGTGTCGCAGGCGGTTTCCATCGCGTCGAACTCCAGCGCCGGCGAAAACAGCGAGCACACCTGATAGGGCCCGAAGCCCACGTCGGCGCCGTAGACGAAGTCGTAGTCGCCGCTGGGAAAACGCCAGCGGGTCTTGGCGAGGGATTCGGCCGCCTGCCAGGGCGCGCTGCCGGGCAGGATCAGCAGGTTGATCGCCCAGGGCATCACCAGCGCAGCCACGCGCACGCCGTCCCATTCCACCAGCTGTGCGACGCGCACCGACAGGCGCGGGTTGCACAGGGGCACGTCGGCCATCGGGCCGGCGGCCACCGCACGGTAATGGGCTTCGATGCGGGCCGCGAGCTGGGCGGACGTGGGCAGGGCGGGCACGGATCAGTCCTTCAGCACCATGAACTTGTGGCGCGGGGCGTCGCAGTTGGGGCAGCGCCAGTGCTCGGGCAGCTGCGAAAACGGCGTGCCAGCGGGGATGCCCCAGTGGGCGTCGCCCGCGGCGGGGTCGTACACCTGCCAGCAGATGCCGCATTCGAGCCGGTCGTCGTCGGCGAGTTTTTCGCCATCGCCCAGGAAGGAACCTTCGAACATCGTCAGCTTTCCCGCAGCATGGCGATGTATTCGCCGAGGCGCTCGATGGTGTCGGTGTAGTCCTCGTCGGCGGCGAGGACGACCTCGGGCATGTCCACCACCTCGATGGTGTTGAGGATCAGCGTGTCCATGCTGTTGAAGTATTGCACCCACCACACGTTGGCGAGCCGGGTGCTGGTGACGCGGCAGTTGCCGTAGCCGCGGGAGAGCATCGACACGTCCCGGTGGCCGAGGGCGCCGTAGAGGTAGTCCAGGTCGGCCTCGCTGACCGGCAGCAGGGTGAGGTTGATGACGTGGGCGGCCTGGCCGGCCACATGGCGGGCGGACTGCTGCTGGACTTCGGCGAGGAGCGCCTCGCCGTTCATCATCCCGGCGGTGAGCGGCGGCGGCGCGAGGGCCGGCAGGGTGGTGGCGCGCATCGCGGCGTAGAGCTCGGCCGGCACCGGGCTGGCTTCGAGGCGGTCGGCGACGATGCGCCCGTCGGCGCCCTCCTCCAGCACCCGCCACAGGGCGGCGAAGGCGGTTTCCTGGGCGCGGATGCGGGTGGGCGCCAGGGTGAAGGCGGAGACTTCGCCGAAGCCGAGGGATTCGGTGAGCAGATCGCGCACGCCACGGGGCTCGCCGGCCAGATCGACTGACGCCGGCTGGGCAGCGCCCAGGGGCCGGGCGCGCATGTCGGCGAGCAGGTGATCGAGGATGTCGGCGGCGCGGGCGAGATCCTCGTCGCTCATCGTCTCGGGCAGGCGCGGGGCGCGGAAGGTGTTCATCCCGCTGGGCATGGCCAAGTATTCGGGGGATTCGTCGGTCTGGGAGCCGGGGCCGACGGGCACCACGGGGATCGGGAAGGGTTTCATGCGCAGCTCCGGGTAGCCTGGGTGGCGATGGAAATGGGCGGGCGGCTGGGCGCCAGGGCGCTGATCCGCGCGAGCTCGGTAACAAAGGGGCTCCAGTCGAGAATGCCGGAGATCACGCCCAGATAGGCGCCGCCCCGCAGCACGACCACCGCCGGGTAGCGATTGACGCCGAAACGGCGGGCCAGCGCGGGGCTCAGATCGGCTCCGGCAGCGAGGCCGCTGGCCGTCACGCCGAGGGCGCGCAGGGCTTCCGGCAGCACCACCACCACGTCGAGGGATTCGGGGCTGCGCTGGGGGTCGTCGGTGAGGAGCAGCACGGCGAGGCCGTCGGCGTCGAGGGCCGCATCCAGCGCGGCTTCGTCGGCGAGGCGCACAAAGCCGTTGCGCTCGGCGAGGCGCTTGAGGGCGGCGTCGAGCTTGTCGAGGGACGACTGGGGCGGGGCAAACTGGGCGCTCATTGGGGCTCCGTGAGGTGGGCGGGAAGGGTTGGCGTGCGCTCGACCAGATCGGCGAACAGGGCGTCGATGCCGGCCTGGTCGCCACGCATGGCGGCGCCGAGGGCGGCCAGCGCGTTGTTGATGGCGTGGGCGCGCTCTGCGTCGATGACTTCGCGGGCGGCGCCGAGAAAGGTGAGGAGCCAGGTGCCGGCGGGCTGCTCGCCGACCAGCGCCAGGTCGATCGTCTGCTCTCCGTCCGGCCCCTGGCAGCGGGCCGTCCAGCCGGACGCTTCGATGACCTGCACGGGAATGCCGAGGCACATGGCTCAGTCCTCCCGGATGAAGCGGGCGTCGCCGAGGCGCCAGGCGTCGCGCTCGCTGGGCCGGCCGGCTTCGTAGGCGTCCATGGTCAGGCTGTCGGCGTTGAGGCGCGGGCCGGCATCCGTGCGCGGCACCGGCGCGGCGCCCCAGCGGGTGAGCCATTCGCAGGCCACGTCGAGGGCCGGGCCGATCTGGGCCTTCACCGCGTCGCGCAGGCTGCCGCCAAAGTCTTCCAGCTCGACCGGCTGGCAGCCGATCAGCACCAGCTCGTCGGGCAGGCGGCCGAGCAGCTCGGCCGAGGCCAGCACTTCCTGAAAGCCGGTCTGGTGCAGGCTCATCTTCTTGGCGCCCATGAAGCGCGGCACCTCGTCGCCCACCACGATGCGCAGGGTGCCTGGCGCATCGCCGTAATCCACCGCATCGAACACCAGCAGGCGGCGCGCCTCCTCCACGTAAGGCAGCAGGTAGAGGCCCTGGGTGCCACCGTCCATCACGGTGACCTGCGGCGGCAGCGCGAAGCGCTCGGCGAGGGCTTCGGCGCAGCGCACACCAAAGCCTTCGTCGGCCCACAGGAGGTTGCCGATACCCAGAACGAGAATGGAAGGATGGCCGGTCATGGCGTTTCCGAAAACAGGAAGGTGGTCACTTCAATCAAGTTCCGTGCCGGACAGCCCCGCGGCGCCCTAAAAGGCGAAGCGGCTTACGGGACAAGGCCTTAGCGCACACAGGCATACCGGCGAGCAGCCAAAAAGAAAAGCAGGTTTCCAGCGCCATCAGCAAGCGGAAGAATCGTTTCCACTCCAGATGCAATCAGCCGCCCACGCCATTGCCATTTATGCGACATTTGCCCCGCCACCCATCGTCTGCGATCACGACTTGTGATCCGGATCTGGATTTTCTGCAGGGGCGCGATAAATATGACTTTTGTCGCATCGCCGCATCGGTTCACAATCCGCTTTCGCTTGCGCTGATTTATCGTCCCTCCCCATGAAAAACCTTCTTCCGGCCATCGCGGCCCTCGCCCTGCTCGCCTCGCCGCTTCCGGCCGTGTCCGTCTCGGTGGGCGAACCCATTCCTCCCAAGGCAGAGGCGGCGCCCTCCATCCCGCTGGCCACCACCGCACCGGCGAGCGGCACGAGCCTGCCGGCGCCACCGAAGGTGACCCGCTGGGAAGACACCGGCATGAAGCCGGTCGAGGCACGGGAGTGGCAGAACTACGGCTTCAACCCCCAGGAAGGCATGAACTGGCACTCCGCCGGCTTCGAGCCGGTCGTCGCCCGCACCTGGTCGGACAAGGGCTTCGACGCCGATGAAGCCCGCCAGTGGCGCGATTCGGCCCGCCAGAGCCGCTCGATGATGTCGGAGATGGACCACTCCGATCCGGCCGCCTGGAAGCGCGAGGGCTTCTCGCCGGCCGACCGGCTGGCCTGGTGGGAGGCCGGCTTCGTCTTTGACGACGCGGTGCTGCTGGCCCGCGCCGGCATGAGCCCCGTCCAGGCCGCCTGGCATGGTCACGAGAAGCTGAAGGAGATTCGCAGCGGCGCGGCCGGGCAATCCCCCTCGGGCAGCGCCGCCATGACCGCCCCCGTCGGCGCAGCGCCCGGTGCGGCCCCGGGCACCGCACCTGCCGCGCCCCAGCCCCTCGACCCCGCCGCCATCTGGCACGTCGTCGGCCCCTTCCTGAAGGTGGGCCTGGTGGGGCTGGTGGCCTTCATCTCGGGCGGCTTCGCGTTCTTCCTGTATCGCCGCGCCCAGGCCAACAGCAAGCTCGCCACGATCAAGTCCGACGCGCCGGACAGCGAGATGCCACCCGAATCCCTGCCGCCCGCCAAGCTGGGCAAGAAGGTGCTCGAGAAGCGCAAGCCGGCCCGGGCGGTCAAGCTGTTCAAGTCGGCGGCACCCCACTGCATCCACTGCAAGAGCACCAACGTGCGCCGCTCCAAGATGCATCCGCACAAATTTGCCGGCATCAACTTCACCGAGTACTTCCGCTGCAAGAACTGCGGCCGGCACTTCGCGATCGTCAGCTACACCTCGATCCTCGCCACCGGCGGCGCCATCGTCGCAGCGCTGATCCTGGTCACCGCGTCCTTCATCTACGTGTTCTCGATCGCCTGACGCGGCGCAGTCGTTCAATAAAAATGGCCCGGTCGAAACCGGGCCATTTTTGTTTGCAGCACCTGCAGGCGGCTGGATCAGTCCTTGAACATCCGCCAGCCAGAGATCATCGTGGAGATGAGACTCTGGCGGCTCATGATGTCTTCACGGATCGCCGCATACACGTGGACCAGCGCAAAGCTCATCATGATCCACATGCCGAGCCGGTGCAGGCTGTGGGTCTGCATCGAGCCACCCAGCAGCGGCAGCACCCAGCCGAACAGGCGATCGGCCCACGAGCCCAGCCCAAGGCCTTCGCTGTACAGCGCGAAGCCGGTGAAGAGCATCCCGAAGGCCAGCACGGTGAAGAAGAAGAACATCATCAGCTGGGCCATCGGGTTGTGGCCGACGTATTTCTTCGGATGCTTCTCGAGGAAGAGATACCAGCGCAGCTCGAAGAACACCTCGCTCCACCACTGCCCGTTGGTGATCGGCAGCTTGAAGATCTGCCGGGCGTGGTGGTTGCCGACGAAGGCCCAATACACCCGCCCCACCAGCCCCACCGCGAAGATGTAAGCCGCGGCGAAGTGGGCAAAGCGGATGTAGCCCATCAGGAAGTTGTCCGACGCCTCACCGGTCATCGTCGGCAGCGGCTTGCCGATGAAGTAGCCGCTCACCGCAAGCACGACGATCGCCAGGGCGTTGATCCAGTGCCACAGGCGCACCGGCGCCTCGTACACATAGATCGAACGTACCTGCCGGCCGTGCCGTTCGGCCTCCAGCATGTCTTGTTGTGAAAGCATGATCAAGCCTCCCGACGGGCCGCCCCGAGGGAGGCGGCGCCCCCTTGGGGGGGTGAGACAGGGAATGCGCGGCACCCTGTGCCGCGCCTGCCGAACGGGTCAGCTGTGCAAAGCTGACCCTCCGCGAACAACGTGAGCGTGGGGGTCATCATCATCTCCTCAGCGGACCTTGATCGACGCCATTTCCTGCCCGTCCGGCGACAGCACATGGGTGGAGCAGGCCATGCACGGGTCGAAGGAATGCAGGGTGCGCAGGATTTCCAGCGGCTCGTCGGCCTTGGCCACCGGTGTGTCCATCAGCGAGGCCTCGAAGGCGCCGATCTGGCCCTTCGCGTCCCGCGGACCGCCGTTCCAGGTGGTGGGCACCACCGCCTGGTAGTTGTCGATGCGGGTGTCCTTGATGCGGATCCAGTGGCCCAGCGCGCCACGCGGCGCCTCGGTGAAGCCCACGCCCTTGGCGTCCTTCGGCCAGGTGGACGGGTCCCACTTTTCGATGTTGGCGGTGGAGAGATCGCCGGCCTTGAGGTTGGCCATCAGCTTGTCGAAGAAGTAGCGCGACTTGTGCGCCGCCCACGAAGCCTCCAGGCCCCGCGCAGCGGTGCGGCCTAGGGTCGAGAAGATCGCCTTGAGGGGCAGGCCGAGATCCTTCAGCAGCTTGTCCACCGGCTCCTTGAACTCGGGGTTGTTCTGGGCGTAGCCGATGACGTAGCGCGACAGGGGGCCGACCTCCATCGCGTGGCCGCGCCAGCGGGGCGCCTTGATCCACGAATACTTGCCGGCTTCGTCCAGGTTCTCGATCTTGGTCTTGGTGCCCTTGGTGGCCTTGCCCAGCTCGAAGTTGGGTTCGGTGACGCCGTCCCACGGGTGCAGACCCTTGGTCTCGTCGGCGTACTTGTACCAGCTATGGGCCACGTGCTCCTGCACCTGCTCGGGGTCGCGCAGGTCAACCTCGTGCACCTTGGTGAGGTCGCCGTTGATGATGGCGCCGCGGGGCAGCAGCAGGTTCTTGGCGGAGTAGTCGTTGGCCACGTCCGGGATGTCGCCGTACGACAGCACGCACTGGCTCGACAGGCCGCCGCCGTAGGTCCAGTCCTTGTAAAAACTGGCGATGGCGACGAGATCCGGCACGTACACCATATCGATGAACTCGATGCAGCGGTCGATGATCGAGGAGATCAGGTTGAGCCGCTCCATGTTGATCGCGCCGACCGCGCCCGCACCTTCCATGTTGATCGCGCAGGGCACGCCGCCCACCAGCCAGTTCGGGTGCGGGTTCTTGCCACCGAAGATGGTGTGGATCTTGACGATCTCCTTCTGGAAGTCGAGCGCCTCCAGGTAGTGCGTCACCGCCATCAGGTTGGCTTCCGGCGGCAGCCGATAGGCCGGGTTGCCCCAGTAGCCGTTCATGAAGGGGCCGAGCTGGCCGGATTCGACGAACTTCTTCAGACGGTTCTGCACGTCGCGGAAGTAGCCCGGCGACGACAGCGGCCAGCTGGAGATGCTCTGGGCGAGTTCGGAGGTCTTCTTGGGATCAGCCTTCAGGGCCGACACCACGTCCACCCAGTCCAGCGCGTGCAGGTGGTAGAAGTGCACCAGGTGATCGTGAATCTGGAGCGCCAGCTGCATCAGGTTGCGGATGATGTTGGCGTTCTCGGGGATCTTGATGTTGAGGGCGTCTTCCACCGCGCGCACCGAGGTGAGCGCGTGGGTGCCGGTGCACACGCCGCAGACTCGCTCGGTGAAAGCCCACGCGTCGCGCGGGTCGCGGCCCTTCAGGATCACCTCCAGCCCGCGCCACATGGTGCCGGTGGAGACCGCGTTGCGGATCACATTATGTTCGTCGATGTTCACCTCGACGCGCAGATGGCCCTCGATCCGGCACACCGGATCGACCACCACGCGCTTGCCCGAGTTGTCGAGCTTGAAGCCCTGGGTTTCCAGCACCGTCATCATTTGTCTCCCGAATTCTTGTCGTCATGCTGCGAGCGGGCCCGCGCCAGCGCCGTCACCGCCGCGTGGGCAGCCACTGCCGCGCCCACCGCGCCGGCAGCCGTCGCGCCGATCTTGTCGGCATTGGACTCGACACCGAACTGATGGATGTCGGTCACCCGGTCGTAAAAGCTGCCCTTGTCCCAGAAGCCGTCTTCCGAGCTGCCGATGCAGCCGTGGCCGGATTGCACCGGCCAGCTCACGCCGCCGTTCCAGCGCATCGACGAGCAGGCGTTGTAAGTGGTCGGGCCCTTGCAGCCCATCTTGTAGAGGCAGTAGCCCTTGCGCGCGGCTTCGTCGTCCCAGTTCTCGACGAACTGGCCGGCGTCGAAGTGCGGGCGGCGGTAGCACTTGTCGTGGATGCGCTGACCGTAGAACATCTTCGGCCGTCCCTGGCGGTCAAGCTCGGGGATGCGGTCGAAGGTCAGCATGTAGGTGACGACACCGGTCATCACCTCGGCGATCGGCGGGCAGCCGGGCACGCGGACGATCGGCTTGTTGGTGATGACCTGATGCACCGGGGTCGCCCGGGTCGGGTTCGGCTTGGCGGCCTGCACGCAGCCGTAGGACGCGCAGGCGCCCCAGCTGATGATCGCCTTGGCGTCGGCGCAGGTTTCCTTCAGCACCTCAACAAACGGCCGGCCGCCGTGGATGCAGAACATGCCGTCCTCGTTGAGGGGCGGATTGCCCTCGACGGCCACGATGTAGTTGCCCTTGTACTTCTTCTTCACCTCTTCGATGATCGCCTCGGCCTGGTGGCCGGCGGCGGCCATCAGGGTGTCGTCGTAGTCGAGGGACAGCATCGACAACACCACGTCCTTGGTGAGCGGGTGCGCCGAGCGGATGAAGGATTCGGAACAGCAGGTGCATTCCAGCCCGTGCAGCCAGATCACCGGCGTGCGCGGCTTGGTCTCCAGCGCGTGGGCGATCTTCGGCACAAAGGCACTCCCCAGCCCCAGCGACGTGGCCGTCAGGCTGCAGAACTTCATGAAGCTGCGCCGGGTAATCCCCTGCCGGCGCAGCACCTCGTAAAATGTTTCGGTCATGGACGTCAGCCCTCCCCTCCTGGAACATCACGCCCGGATATCTTCTGATCTGCCGCGACGAAACCGGGCCGACAAGGTCGCGCAGCCTTGGGAGGAATTAACAAGAACCATGCCCAAACTGGCCGCGCGCCAAAAACCAGCCTGAGCAATGCCTTAGCGAATCCTGCCGGCGGTGACAAAAGCCCTTCCGGCAATACCGACAAGCCGATGACCAGCCAATCGGAAACCCACTAACCAGCCCTTCGACCCCAGATGACCACCGTCACCATCCACGCCGTCGATTTCGACGACCCGCGACAGACCGCCGATTTCCTGCTCCTCCTCGACCACTACATGCGCGGCCCCACCGGCAGCGGCAAGCCCATGGACGACGAGCTGCGCGCCCGCCTGCCGGACGCCCTGCGCGGCCGGCCGACGGTGCTGTGCCACATTGCCTACGTGAGTGATGAATCAGGAAGAACGCAGCCCGCCGGCCTGATCAACTGCGTCGAGGGATTTTCCACCTTCGCCGGCAAGCCGCTGCTCAACATCCACGACATCGTGGTGCACGAAGATTTCCGCCGACGCGGGATCGCCCGCGCCCTCCTCGCCCACGCCGAGACGGTCGCCCGGGAACGGGGCTGCTGCAAGCTGACGCTGGAGGTGCTGGAAGGCAACCGCGGCGCGCACCGGGCCTATCTGGAGTTCGGCTTTCAGGCCTACCAGCTCGACCCGGCGATGGGCGCCGCGATGTTCATGGAAAAGAAACTGGGCTGAGCCCGGCGGGCGGAAACGCCCTCAGAAGGCGACCCACTCTTCGAGCAGGCGGTATTCGCTGCCCCGCAGCCCCTGCTTGAAGCGGCCGTAGCCGTCAGACGACGAGTAGCCGCCCAGATCGAAGCGTTCGCAGCTGCGGACCTGCATCGCCAGCGCGGCGTTCCACATCAGGAAGTTGCCGGCCTTCTTCTGGCGCGCTTCGGGGCCGAACCAGCCGACGAAATACTCGGCGCTCCGGGCAAAGCGGAACACGATCATCCCGGCCAGAGGCTGGCCGTCGTGCAGCGCCCGGCACACGAAGACATCCTCCGGCGCCCGCTCCCGCAGCGCCCGCAGGAAGTCCGGCGACGTGCCGGCAAAGCCCTTGTCGCGCATGTTTTCCTGGTGACGGGCGAGCATCCAGTCGAAGGCGCAGGGCTTGTCGGAGATTTCAAACTCGAGCCCGCCCCGTTCGGCGCCGTTGAGCTGGGTGCGCCACGTGGAGGCGAGCCGCTTGCGCAAGGTGGCGGCGTCCTGGGTTAGATCCAGCACCGCCGAGCACCAGCCCGCCGTACCGCGAGCAATGAAACCAGCCTCCCGCAGCCACTGGCGATGCTCGTCCGATTCGGTGAGCCCCGGCGCCAGCACCAGCACGCCGCGCCGGCCGAAGCGCCAGCGCTTGCGCAGCGCCGCGTACACGGCGCGTACCTCCGCCTCCTGGGGCCGGAGCGCGAGGAACTGCGGCCCACGGTTGATCCGTGCCGCCACCGGCAGCCCCAGCAGACGCTTCACCAGCACCTGGCAGATCGCCACCGGCTGGCCGGCCTGCTCGAAGACCAGCCGCTCCACCTGCCAGCCGCCCGCCGCCTTGGCTTCGCCGTAGCCCCAGGCCTGGACGATCGCCGGCGCGGGCAGGCGCGCGAACAGCCGCTCCCATTCGTCGCGCCCCTCGACAGCACGGATCTGGCAGTCGTTCACGGACGCAAGCGGCAGCGACGCCAAGGAAAAATCGCAAGAACCATGCTTCATGGGGGATGGATTCGGGAAGTGGGCGGAGTCTACCTTCACATTTCACTGGCGCCCACAAAGCGTTTCACAACTCGACACAATCCTTTGGGATTTCGCACCCCATCAGGGCGAAATGCACACCGCCAAAAAGCAGAAAGCCCGGCACGGGGCCGGGCTTTCCTTGCAGCGCAGATCGAACCGATCAGCGCTGGACTTGCGTGACGTCGCGGACAGCACCGGTGTCGGCGCTGGTGGTGAGGGCCGCGTAGGCCTGCAGCGCGGCAGACACCACACGCTCCCGGCTCACCGGCTTCCAGCCACGGGCATCCTGGGCAGCCCGGCGGGCAGCCAGCACGTCGTCGGTCACCGCCAGATGGATGCGGCGGTTCGGGATGTCGATCTCGATCCGGTCGCCTTCTTCCACCAGGCCGATGGCACCGCCACAGGCGGCTTCCGGCGAGGCGTGGCCGATGGAAAGGCCGGAGGTGCCGCCCGAGAAGCGGCCGTCGGTGAGCAGCGCGCAGGATTTGCCCAGGCCCTTCGACTTGAGATAGCTGGTCGGGTAGAGCATCTCCTGCATGCCCGGGCCGCCCTTCGGGCCTTCGTAGCGGATCACCACCACGTCGCCGGCCACGATCTGGTCGGCGAGAATGCCGGCCACGGCGTCTTCCTGGCTTTCGAACACGCGGGCGCGACCGGTGAAGGTCCAGATGGACTCATCCACACCGGCAGTCTTCACGATGCAGCCCTTCTCGGCGATGTTGCCGTACAGCACGGCGAGGCCGCCGTCCTGGCTGAAGGCGTGGGCCTTGTCGCGGATCACACCGTGGCTGCGGTCGAGGTCGAGCTCGTTCCAGCGACGATCCTGGCTGAACGCCACCTGCGTGGGCACGCCGCCCGGCGCCGCCTTGAAGAAGTTGAACACGCCGGCATCGTGGGCCTTCATCACATCCCAGGTGGACAGCGCTTCGGCCATGGTCTTGCTGTGGACGGTGGGCAGATCGGTGTGGAGCAGGCCGGCGCGGCTGAGCTCGCCGAGGATGCCCATGATGCCGCCGGCGCGATGCACGTCTTCGATGTGCACGTCGGCCACCGCCGGCGCCACCTTGCACAGGCAGGGCACCTTGCGGGAGATGCGATCGATGTCCTTCATCGTGAAATCGACGCCAGCTTCCTTGGCCGCGGCCAGCAGGTGCAGCACGGTGTTGGTGGAGCCGCCCATGGCCACGTCGAGACTGATGGCGTTCTCGAAGGCCTTGAAGGAGGCGATGGAACGCGGCAGCACCGAAGCGTCGTCCTGCTCGTAGTAACGGCGGGCGAGGTCGACGATGCGGCGGCCGGCTTCCTTGAACAGGCGCTCGCGGTCGGCGTGGGTGGCGACCACCGTGCCGTTGCCCGGCAGGGACAGGCCCAGGGCTTCGGTCAGGCAGTTCATGGAGTTGGCGGTGAACATGCCGGAGCACGAGCCGCAGGTCGGGCAGGCGGAGCGCTCGACGGCGTCCACTTCCTCATCGGAGCAGCTGCTGTCGGCGGCCTTGACCATCGCGTCGACGAGGTCGAGCGAGATCACCTTGGCTTCCCACTTCACCTTGCCGGCTTCCATCGGGCCGCCGGAGACGAAGATGGCGGGGATGTTGAGGCGCAGCGCGGCCATCAGCATGCCCGGGGTGATCTTGTCGCAGTTGGAGATGCACACCAGCGCGTCGGCGGTGTGGGCGTTGGCCATGTACTCGACGCTGTCGGCGATGAGATCGCGGGACGGCAGCGAGTACAGCATGCCACCGTGACCCATGGCGATGCCGTCATCGATGGCGATGGTGTTGAATTCCTTGGCAACGCCGCCGGCGGCCTCGATCTCGCGCGCGACCAGCTGGCCCAGATCCTTCAGGTGCACATGGCCCGGGACGAACTGGGTGAAGCTGTTGACCACGGCGATGATCGGCTTTTCGAAATCGCCGTCCTTCATGCCGGTGGCGCGCCACAGGGCGCGGGCGCCGGCCATGTTGCGACCGGCGGTGGAGGTGCGGGAACGATACTGGGGCATCTCGGGAAACTCCGTCTTCAACTAATGGGGTGCTGCCAATCTTCCATTCTAGCGCGTTGAGCCGGTTCCGCCGCCCTGCTTTGTATCAATAACGTGCAGCCTCTCCGCCCACCGCCGGCAGGCCGCCGCTGCGGGACATCATCCAGATCACCCACAACAGGATCAGCGACGCCGGATAGGCGAAATAGCGCTCGGTATAGATCGGCAACAGCACGAGGTGCGCCACCACGAAGGCCGCCGGCACCAGCAGGAGCAGGTACAGCGCGGCCAGGTCGGCGTCGCACCCGCCAGCACGCTTCAGCGATCCGAACAGCGCCTTGCGGTGGATGATCGCCAGGCAGGCCGCCACGAAATAGATCACCACATGCGGGCTGCGGGCGACCGTCTTGAGCATCCGCCCGTAGGCCGCGAGGTAGTCGGCGGGATTGGTGGAGACGACCAGCTTTGCCGGATACGGATCGAGGCCGATCAGCGTGAAGTGGAACACCGTGAGGTAGCTGTAGCCCGCGTTGAGCTTGTTGTTGAGCACATAGGCCGCCACCGCAGCCACCAGCCCGGCCACCGCGACGAGGCGACGCCCCTGCAGGAACATCACGCCCATCAGCAGCGCCGAGAACAGCACGAAATCCGTGCGCACCAGCGGCAGCGCCACTGCAAACAGGCAGGCCCACGGGCTGCGTCGCAGCGCCAGCAGGGTCGCCGCCAGGGTAAAGGCGCAGGCCATCGCATCGGGCGTCGACAGCTGGGCGAGCTCGCCATAGTTGGCGAGGAACACCACTCCCGGAATCACCCACAGCGACACCCCGACCGACGCGGCGATCAGCCCCAGCAGCAGCACCGACACGGCCTGGAAGAAGGCCGCGATGAGATAGGACGAGCGAGCGTAATCCACGCCGGCCTTGTGGGCGAGCTCCATCAGCCAGACATAGCCCTGACGGATCGTATAGAAGGGCAGTTGCTGCTCCAGCGAAACCGGATCGCTGCGCACCGTGCCACCGTAGGGGCCGTTGAGCAGCGCCGACAGGCGTGCGGGGCCGATCTCGGCGCTCACGTCCGCGTAGGTGCGCTGCGCCAGCGCCTCGCCCCGCAGCCCCTGCTTGTAGTGGGCGGTCGCCACGTAGCCGACGATGTCGAAGTTATGGGCCGGCCGCAGGGCTCCGACGAGAAAGATGGCAATCGCCGTCGCCAGCACGACCAGGTAGCGCAGGAGCATGGGTTCCCTTGAATCAGGTTCTGACGACCATCTCCGGGTAAAGCCGGAGGCAGTGCATCCAAGCGTTCAATTGTGGCGAATTGTCACGTCCGCGCAAGCATGTCGGCCGCTCGGGGCGTGATGTTTTCCCGCTCACCCGGCATTTGTCATTCGCCCATGACAAAAAGGCCGGATCGATCCGGCCTTCTTGCGGGGCTGAGGCGGCGCCGACGGATCAGACCCGGAAGCGGGACACCGTCTGCTGGAGCTGGCTGGCCAGGGTTTCCATGTCGCGGGCGGCGCGAGCCGTGGATTCGACCGCGGAGTCATTTTCGCGGGCCGTGGCGGTGATGGCGTCGATGCTCTCGACGACGGCCTCGCTGGCCCGGCGCTGGTTCTCGGTGGCAACCGCGATCTCGTCGAGCCCACGCCCGACGGCAACCACGGATTCGTTGGCCGACTCGATGGCAGCGGAGACGGTGCCGACCGCTTCCCGGCTTGAGGCCAGGTGATCGAGCCCGGCGTGGATGGCATCGCGCACGGCCACCGACTGACGGGAGATCTGCGACGTGACGGCGTCGATCTCACCCGCCGAGCGGGCAGACTTTTCGGCCAGCTTGCGCACCTCGTCGGCCACCACGGCAAAGCCGCGGCCCTGTTCGCCGGCCCGGGCGGCCTCGATGGCCGCATTGAGCGCGAGCAGATTGGTCTGGTCGGCGATCTCCCGCACCTCGCGGGTCATGGTGGTGATCACGGTGGTGGACTGGACGAACTGCTCCACCGAATCTGCCATCTGGCGAACGGCGTCTTCGGCGTGATTCACCTCGGCGACGAGGGACTCCAAAGTCTTGCTGCCCTCCCCGGCCCGACGCAGGCTCTCCTGGGAGCGCTGATGAACCTGCTCGGCGCTGGTAGTGACATCCAGGATATTGCCTGTCATCCGCGACACGGCCTCACTCGCCTGATCCGACTGGTCATGCTGCCGGCGCGACCCGTCGATCACGCGGGCCGCGCCAGCGGCCAGCTCGTGGGACGATCCGATCACCCGCCCTGCCGCCTCACTGACCTGTCGAACCAGCTGGGCGATGGTCCCCAGCATCTCGTTGAAGGTGGAAGCCGTCTGGCCGATTTCGTCGCTCCCGGACACCTTGAGACGGCGGGTCAGGTCACCCTCGCCCTTGGCGATCTCGGCGAGACTGCGGTTCATCTCGTTGAGTGGCGTGACCACGAAACGATGCACGAAGAAGCCCACAAAGGCGATCAGCGGCAGGGAGACCAAAGCCGCTGCGACGATGCGCTGCCACATGAAACGCTCGACCGCCGCATTCACCTTGTCGAGGGACACCTTCATGCTGACAAGGCCGAGCACCGTCCCCGCCGGCACCTGATGGCAGGCGATGCAGTTCTTGCCGAGGTAGTTCTCGGACGCGAGGGCCGGCTTGACCACCCGCAGGTATTCGCCAGCCTGGGCATCGCGTTCGACCTTGACGAACGGCTGGCGGGTGGCCAGCGCCGCTTCCTCATCGCGATCCAGCGCAGGCTGGCCACGCGATCCCGCACCAAACTGGCGGGTGACGGCCTCGCCACGAACCACCTGTAACTCGCGGATCACGCTCAGCTGCTTGATCTGGTCGAGAAAGACCTCCCGCTGGCCGACCGTGCCGGTGATCATCATCCCGGTGAGCCCGGCCATCGTCATCTCGTGGATCGAGTTGGCGAAATCCTGAGCCTGATCGATGGCGGTTTCGCGATTGACCCGGGTCTCCCAGGCGATCATGCCACCCCAGGCGATGACCAGCATGAGCCAGATGGCTCCGGTCAGTCGCAACCAGATTGGCGTATCCGACAGCTTGCGCATTTGCAGATCCCTTCCCTCGAACGGACACAGCGGGTGTCCATCCCCTTGATGGGCGGGTCTACGGCGGCCGGGTGACAAGCTTTAAGCCGATACGCGATTTTTCGCGCTGGCTACGCCTGACGTGTCGGTTTGGGTGCGGCGGGACGGGTGTTGAGACGCTGAGTCGCGGCGTTCCAGTCGGCCTTGGCCATCAGCGGCCAGGCGGCGAGTGCGCGATCGAGGGATTCGTCGATGAGTTCGGACTCCTCGCGCCGGGGCGGCTTGAGGACGAAGTTGACCACTTCGTTGCGGTCGCCCGGATGGCCGATGCCAACCCGCAGGCGCCAGAAATCCTGGGTGCCCATGTGGGCGGTGATGTCCTTGAGGCCGTTGTGGCCGCCGAGGCCGCCGCCAAACTTGAGGCGCAACTGACCCGGAGGAATGTCGAGCTCGTCGTGGACGACGAGGATCTCGGCCGGATTGATCCGGTAAAAGCGGGCAAGCGCCGCGACCGACTGACCGGAACGGTTCATGAAGGTCTGGGGCATCAGCAGCCACACGCCGTCGTTGCGGGCGTTGGCGGCGAGGCCGTGGAAGCGCGCTTCCTTGCTGAATGAGACGCCCAGCTCGCGGGCCAGGCGCTCACAAAACCAAAACCCGGCGTTATGCCGGGTTTCAGCGTACTCCGCGCCGGGGTTGCCAAGGCCGACGATGAGCTTCGGTGCAAGCTGGCTCATGGCGTCAGTGGCCCTGCAACCCCGAGGGTCGATCAGGCAGCCGGGGTTTCCTCGGCGGCATCGTCGCCACCGCGGATCGCCAGGATGGTGGCCACGACCGGGTCTTCACCGTGGGTCAGGGCCTTCACGCCTTCCGGCAGCGTCAGACCGGACACGTGGATGGAGGCGCCGCTCTTCAGGTCCTTCAGGTCCACTTCGATGAATTCCGGCAGAGCGCCCGGCAGGCACTCGACGGTCAGTTCGGTGTACGGGTGGGAGACCATGCCGCCTTCAAGCTTGACGCCCGGAGCGATGTCAGCGTTGATGAAGTGCAGCGGCACCTTCACGTGGATCTTGTGGGTGGCGTCGACACGCTGGAAGTCCAGGTGCAGCACTTGCTGCTTGTACGGGTGCCACTGGGTGTCCTTCAGGATCACGGACTGCACGGCGCCGTCCAAGTTCATGGACAGGACGGACGAGTGGAAAGCCTCGTTGCGCAGGGCGTGGTAGATCTCGTTGTGGTCAACGGAGATCTGGATCGGCTCACCGGAACCGAAGACGATGGCGGGGACGCTGCCGGCACGACGCAGGCGGCGGCTCGCACTCGAACCCTGCACTTCGCGCTTCTTGGCGTTGAATTGAATGGTCATTACAACTACTCCAGGTTGGATCGCCCGTCCGCGACCAGACGGGCGTGGAAAAAAGCCGGCGGGCTTGCGCCCACCGGCTCGAATGCTTGCGGCTTACTCGTTGAAGAGCGAGCTGACGGATTCTTCGTTGCTGATCCGCAGGATGGTGTCGGCCAGCAGTTCGCCGATCGACACAGTGCGGATGCGCTTGCAGGCGCGGGCCTCGTCGGACAGCGGGATGGTGTCGGTGACAACCAGCTCGTCGAGATCCGATTCGTTGATGCGGCTGATCGCCGGACCGGACAACACGGCGTGGGTGGCGTAGGCCATCACGCGCTTGGCGCCGTTTTCCTTGAGGGCCTGCGCGGCCTTGCAGAGGGTGCCGGCGGTATCGACGATGTCGTCCATGATCACGCAGGTGCGGCCTTCGACTTCACCGATGATGTTCATCACCTCGGAGACGTTGGCCTTCGGACGGCGCTTGTCGATGATCGCCAGATCGCATTCGAGACGCTTGGCGAAGGCCCGCGCGCGGACCACACCACCGACGTCCGGCGACACGACCAGCAGGTCTTCGATCCGCTGCTTTTCGAGATCGTCGAGCAGGACCGGCGCGGCGTAGATGTTGTCGACCGGGATATCGAAGAAACCCTGGATCTGGTCGGCGTGGAGATCGACGGTCAGCACGCGCTGCACACCGGCGGCCTGCAGCATGTTGGCCACGACCTTGGCGGTGATGGGCACACGGGCCGAACGGGGACGGCGGTCCTGACGGGCGTAGCCGAAGTAGGGAATCGCTGCGGTGATGCGGCCGGCCGAAGCCCGCTTGAGCGCATCCACCATGATCAGCAATTCCATGATGTTGTCGTTGGTGGGAACGCAGGTCGGCTGAAGGACGAAGACGTCCTTGCCACGCACGT
>ERZ650300.43-NODE-43-length-55206-cov-20.069137_pt1 | contig 55206 bp, 52 predicted proteins | sample MGYA00376236_ERZ650300 | MGnify/ENA primary metagenome ERZ650300 (study PRJEB26733, sample SAMN07839303) | wastewater metagenome | biome: urban; feature: wastewater treatment plant; material: waste water | place: USA: North Carolina | collected 2016-04-28 ...
GCCCCTTCGGCCTGACCGGGCTGGGGGTGTTCGCCGCCGTGCAGATCAACTTCGTGAGCTTCGCCGCACCGGTGGCCACACTGGCGATGATGGACCAGCGCGGCGCCTCCAGCCGGCATCTGGCCACCACACTCGCCTTGGTGATGGCGATGGCCCAGGCCAACGTATCGATGCCGATGGCCGCCATGGGCCTGCACTTTGGCGTTGTGCTGGGCTGGTCGCTGGTAGGCGGGCTGGTCGCCGCCGCCGCCACCTATTACGGCTTCGGTCGCCACCTCTCCTCCACCGAGCACACCGTCGATGAAACCCTCCAGCACCCGGTCGCCGAAAGCGCCAAAGGCGTGCTCGACGTCATCAACCGGGCCGGCGCCGAAGCCTTCAAGATTGCCGTCGGCTCCATCCCGATGCTGGTACTGTCACTCACCGTGGTCCTCGCCCTGCGCCGGCTCGGCGCCCTCGACGCGCTGACAACCCTACTGGCGCCGTTGCTGCTGGCGGTCGGCGCCGAACCGGCGTTGATCCTGCCGACGCTCACCAAGTTTCTTGCCGGCGGCACCGCAATGATGGGCATCATGGACGAAATGCTGCGCGCCGGCACGGTCACCGCCGCCACCCTGAACGGCGCCAGCGCCGGACTATTGATCCATCCCCTCGACGTACCCGGCGTCGCCGTGCTGCTGTCGGCCGGCCGACGGGTTGCCGACGTCTGGAAACCCGCAGCCCTTGGCGCCCTGGTCGGACTTGCGGTCCGGATCGCCGGGCACATGATTGCCGGATAGCCTCCGGAGAGAACCGGAGCCCCGATGTCCTTGCCCAGCCCCCCAACCCACATCCGGGCCAACCCGAACCGCCAGTACAAATACTACGAGTTCGTGATGGCGGCCTTTGTCGCCGTCTACCTGTGCTCGAACCTGATCGGCCCGGCCAAGGCCGCCCAACTCACACTTCCCGGTGTGGGGCCGGTCACCTTCGGAGCGGGCGTACTGTTCTTTCCGGTGTCCTACATCTTCGGCGACGTGCTCACCGAAGTGTATGGCTACGCCCGCGCGCGGCGGGTCATCTGGGCCGGCTTTGGCGCGATGATCTTCGCCTCGGTGATGGCCTTCGTCGTCGTGGCGCTGCCGCCAGCCCCCACATGGGCCAACCAGCCCGCCTACGAAATCGCCTTTGGCTCCACCTGGCGCATCGTCGCCGCCTCGCTCTGCGCATTTTTCTGCGGCGAATTCGTCAATTCCTTCGTCCTCGCCCGGATGAAGATCCGCAGCAACGGCCGCCACCTGTGGCAACGCACCATCGGCTCGACCATCGTCGGCGAAGGCGTCGATTCCCTCTTGTTCTACCCGCTGGCCTTCTGGAATTCCGGCCTCATTCCAAACGAACTGCTCACCGGCATCATGCTGACCCAGTTCATCTCCAAGGTCGGCGTCGAAGTGCTATTCACCCCACTGACCTACAAACTGGTCGCGATGCTCAAGCGCGCCGAGGGTGAAGACCATTACGACGTGGACACCGACTTCACCCCTTTCTCGATCAAGCTGTAATTCGTCGTGCTGCAGCGCAGCATTTCACTAGGCGAAATACCCCCTCGTGGGCTAACATTCGGCATCGCTGACAAACAGGCATAAACCGTTGTCCACACAAGAACCCGCAAAGAATCCGATCCAGGTCATCGAGCGCATGATGAAACTGCTCGACGTGCTCGCCGAACACCCGGACCCGGTCCCGCTGAAGCAACTCGCCCTCGAAACGGGCCTGCACCCTTCGACAGCCCACCGCATCCTCGGCGCCATGACGGGCAGCGGCTTTGTCGAACGCGGTGACGCCGGCGTCTATCGGCTCGGCATCCGGCTCCTGGAGTTGGGCAGTATCGTCAAATCGCGCATCTCGCTGCGCGAAACCGCCATGCCGGCGATGCTCAAGCTCCATGCCGCCACCGGCGAGAGCGTCAATCTCGGCATCCGGGCCGGCGACGAAATCGTCTATGTCGAGCGCACCTCCAGCGGACGCTCGGCGGTGCGCGTGGTGCACATCGTCGGCGCACGGGCGCCGCTGCACACCACCGCCACCGGCAAGCTCTTTCTCGTCGCAGACGGCCCCCAGAAGGTCAAGGACTATGCCAAGCGCACCGGTCTGCCCGCCTCCACCGCCACCTCGATCACCACGCTGCAGGATCTCGAAAAGGAACTCGACAAAGTACGTCGCCACGGCGTCGCTTTCGACATGGACGAAGTGGAAAACGGGGTACGCTGCATTGCCGCCGGCATCCGCGACGACAGCGGCAAACTGGTGGCAGGCCTGTCGCTTTCCACACCTTCCGAGCGCTTCGACGCCGGATGGGGGCCGCTGATCCGCGAGACGGCGGACGAAATCTCCCAGGCGCTCGGCTACACACCGCCGCCGGTGCGCTGACGCCAGCCGAACCAAGCAAAAGGGCGCCCCGCAAGGCGCCCTTTTTTCTGCTATCGGTCAGTTCAAGCCCGTCGCCAGATCGTCCCCTGAGGCGTGTCCTCGAGGACGACACCATCGGCCAGCAATTCCGCGCGGATGCGGTCGGCCTCGGCAAAGTTCTTCGCCTTCTTGGCCTCGATACGCGCGGCGATCAATTTGTCGATGTGAGCCTTGGAAACGCCACCTTGGTCCTTTATCGTTCCCTGCAAGAACTCTTGGGGATCCCGCTGCAGTAAACCGAGAACCCCGGCAAGGCCTTTCAAAAGTTGTGCGTAGTTGTGCCCCCCTCTATTCACCTCAGTAGCCAACTCAAACAACACAGCGATAGCTTCTGGAGAACCGAAGTCATCATTCATTGCGGCAAAGAAACGCCTTGAATAGTTGAAACGCCTGTCTATTCTTCCTACTCCACTGAACCCCTTAAGTGCCGTGTATAGCCGAGTAAGAGCCTGACGAGCGTCGCCTAAATGTGAGTCGGAGTAATTCAGCGGACTGCGGTAATGAGCACGCAGGATGAAGAAGCGCACAACTTCAGGGTCATACTCCTTCAGCACGTCGCGAATGGTGAAGAAGTTGCCGAGGCTCTTCGACATCTTTTCGTCGTCCACCCGCACGAAACCGTTGTGCATCCAGTAATTGACGAAGCTGCACTGGTGCGCGCCCTCGCTCTGGGCGATCTCGTTCTCGTGGTGCGGAAACTGCAGATCCGCCCCGCCGCCGTGGATGTCGAAATGGTCGCCGAGCAGCTCGGAACTCATCGCCGAGCACTCGATATGCCAACCCGGCCGACCCGGGCCCCACGGCGAATCCCATTTCACCTCGTCCGGCTCTTCGGGACGGGCGTGCTTCCACAGTACGAAATCCAGCGGATCGTGTTTGCCGCCCGCCACCTCGACCCGCTCACCGGCGCGCAACTCGTCGAGCGACTTGCCCGACAACTTGCCGTAACCCTCGAACTTGCGCACGGCGTAACACATGTCTTCATTGCTGGCCTTGTAGGCCAGGCCGTTGTCCACCAGATTACCGATCAGCGCCTGCATCGGTTTCACGAACTCGGTTGCCCGCGGTTCGTGATCCGGACGCAATACGCCCAGCGCATCGGCATCTTCGTGCATGGCGGCGATGAAGCGGTCGGTCAGGGCACGAATGCTTTCGCCGTTTTCGCCCGCGCGCTTGATTATTTTGTCGTCGATATCGGTGATGTTTCGGACATAAGTGACGTTAAAGCCACTGGCCCGCAACCAGCGCGCAACCATGTCGAAAACTACCATCACCCGTGCGTGGCCCAGGTGACAGTAGTCGTAGACCGTCATCCCGCAGACGTACATGCGCACCTTGCCAGGCTCGATGGGGCTGAACTGCTCCTTTTTTCGCGAAAGGGAGTTATGAATTTTCAACATGAGAAAGACCGCAATGAAGCCGATTGAAAAGAGGGAATTTAACGGGAACGGACCGGAGGAGAACCCATCCGGACACGAGCGAGGCGCAACCGGCAGAGAATCGGGGAGCGCTCATGGTCGGCTGCGGTGCTTCTTGGTAAAATGGAACGCTTGTAACCAATCCTTGAAACTCCGCGCGCCCGCCTACGCCGGCGAATCATATCACATGTCAAAACGTGCTCTCGCCGCCTCCCTGCTCCTCGCCAGTCTGCTGTGCGGCCCTGTCCGTGCCGATTCGCTTCAGGATCTGCAAACCCTCGTCAAACAGGGGCAACTGACCCAAGCCCTCGAAAAGGCCGACCAGCTTCTCGCGGCCAAGCCACGGGACGCACAAGTACGTTTCCTGAAAGGCGTCGTGCTCTCCGAACTGAACCGGAGCGGCGAAGCTGTCGCGGTGTTCCAGAAGCTCACCGAGGATTACCCGGAACTGCCCGAGCCCTACAACAATCTGGCCGTTCTTTACGCGCAACAGCGTCAGTACGACAAGGCACGCACGGCCCTCGAAATGGCGATCCGTACCCATCCGAGCTACGCCACCGCCCATGAAAACCTGGGCGACATCTACGCCCGTCTCGCCAGCCAAGCCTACGACAAGGCGCTCGCCCTCGACTCATCCAACGTCGCAGCCCAGAACAAACTGGCACTGATCCGCGAGATGATGAGCGTCACCGGCAAGACGGTCCGCCCGACGGCGGTCGCCAGCGCAGCACCGGCGGCCCAGCCTCGTCCGCCGGCAGCAGCCGTGGCTGCCGTGGCCACGCCCCCGGCCGCACCGGCCAAGCCTGTCGCTACGGCGCCAGTCGCCGCGCCGGTCGCCACACCGACTGCCCCGACGCCGGCCGCCAAACCTGCGCTTCCGCCCGTTGCCATGGCGCCGAGCGCGCCGGCTCCCGCAGCCAAACCGGCTACACCGGTTCCGCCTCCTGCAGCCAAGCCGGCCGCAGTGAAGGAAGAGCCGAAACCCGCCAAGCATTCCGAGCCGAAGGACGAAACGCCGCCTCAAGCCACGGCAGTCGCCAAAGCCGTCCACAACTGGGCCGGCGCCTGGTCCAAGAAGGATGTCAAATCCTATCTCGGCTTCTATGCCAAGGACTTCGAGCCGCCCAAGGGTCTGAACCGCAAGGCCTGGGAGGAGGAACGCAACCAGCGCCTCACCAAGCCGGGCAACATCGAAGTCGATCTCGAAAACGTCAAAGTGGTCAGCATCACCGGCGATCGCGCCACCGTCAAACTCCGGCAGCACTATCGCTCGGCCAACCTGTCTATCTCATCGAACAAGACGCTCAATCTGATACTTCAGGACGGCAAATGGGTGATTCAACAGGAGCGGGTCGGCGGTTGATGCATCGACTTTGGCCCGCATTTCTCAGGGGGCTCACGCTGCTCGCAGCGTGTTGCCCCCTTCTGGCGCTTGGCGCAGGAGACGCACGCGCGTCGGGCAGCGACCCGGACGCGGCCCTTGGTGCGGTGTTCAAGGATATCGAGCGAAGCCAGTTGAGCAGCGCGCTCGAAAAAGTCGACTCCCTGATCGCCGCCTACCCCAATTTCCGCCTGGCTTATCTGATCCGCGGCGACCTGCTGACGGCCCGAGCGCGCCCGCTCACCACCTTCGGCAATCTGCCCGACGCGCCGGCCGACAAACTGGCCGATCTGCGCGAAGAGGCCATCGCCCGACTCAAGGCCTACCGCAACCGCCCGCCCAGCAACTACGTGCCGCGCTACCTGCTGCAGATGGAGCAGGACCAGAAATACGCCGTCGTCGTCGACGCCCAGCGCTCGCGCCTCTACATCTACCAGAACGATAACGGTCGCCCGCGCTTCGTCGCCGACTACTACATCACCCAAGGCAAACTCGGCGCCGAGAAGTCCCGCGAAGGCGACAAGCGCACCCCGATCGGCGTGTACCACGTCACCGCCAATCTGCCCCGCCAGAAGCTATCGGATTTTTACGGCAGCGGTGCTTTTCCGATCAGCTATCCCAACGAATGGGACCGCCAACAAGGCCGCGACGGTCATGGAATCTGGCTCCACGGCACTCCGAGCGACACCTATTCGCGCCCGCCGCGTGCCTCGGATGGCTGCGTGGTGCTGACCAACCGCGATCTCGACGCCCTCGCCAACTACCTGCAGATCGGGCTCACCCCGGTCATCATCAGCAATACCATCGAATGGCTCAGCGTCGACGATTGGGCAGCCGAGCGCAAAGCGCTCAACCACGCCATCGAAGACTGGCGCAAGGATTGGGAAACCCGCGACGTCAATCGTTACCTCGCCCATTACTCGAAAAACTTCCGCAACAACGAAGGCGGCTACGACCGATGGGCCGAGCAAAAGCGCCTGGTCACCGCCGGCAAGAGTTGGATCAAGGTTGAACTCGGCAAGCTGAGCGTCTTCCGTAGTCCGGGCAAAGAAGATCTGGTTGTCGTCACCTTCGAACAGGACTACCGCAGCAATAATCTTTCCAACGTTCTCAAGAAACGCCAATACTGGCTCAAGGAAGGCGGTCGCTGGAAGATCGTCTACGAAGGCTTCGCCTGACATTGCCCTTGGCCCCTCCACCCGAATCAGGACAATCCATGAAGAAGATTCTTCTCGCCGTCGCCCTCGCCGGCCAAGCCATGCTTGCCGCCGCAGCCAATCCTTTGGTCGAATTGAAAACCAGCGCCGGCACCATCGTACTTGAGCTCTATCCGGAAAAGGCGCCCAAGACCGTCGCCAACTTCCTCGAATACGTGAAAAGCGGCTTCTACGACGGGCTGATTTTCCACCGCGTCATCGACGGCTTCATGATTCAGGGTGGTGGCATGAACGCCAAACTGGAAGAAAAGCCGACCCGCGCCCCGATCGAAAACGAAGCCAAAAACGGCCTGAAGAACGACGCCGGCACCATCGCAATGGCGCGCACCCAGAATCCGCATTCCGCATCGGCCCAGTTCTTCATCAATCTCGAAGACAACCGCTCGCTCAATTACCCGTCGCCCGACGGCTGGGGCTATGCCGTCTTTGGCAAGGTTACCGGCGGTATGGATGTCGTGCGCAAGATCGGCAAGGAGCCGACCGCCACCCGCGGCTACCAAAGGGACGTTCCCATCACCCCCATCCTGATCCAGTCCGCCCGCCAGTTGCCCGAAAAATCGGCCAATTAAAAACCAAACCCACTTTCCCACAGGAGAACTTCATGGCTGTCAAACTCACCACCAACCACGGCGACATCGTCATCGAACTGGATGCCGAAAAGGCTCCCGAATCCGTCAAGAACTTCATCGCCTACGTCGAAGCCGGCCACTACAACAACACCGTTTTCCACCGCGTCATCAACGGCTTCATGATCCAGGGCGGCGGTTTCGAACCCGGCATGAAGCAAAAGCCCACCGGCGCCCCGATCAAGAACGAAGCCGACAATGGGCTCAAGAACGAAGCCGGCACCATCGCCATGGCCCGCACTCAGGACCCCCACTCCGCCACGGCCCAGTTCTTCATCAACGTGGCCGACAACGATTTCCTCGACCACCGTGCCCCCAATGTGCAGGGCTGGGGCTACTGCGTTTTCGGTCGCGTCAGCGAAGGCATGGACGTGGTCAACAAGATCAAGGGCGTCAAGACCGGCACCAGCGGCTTCCATCAGGACGTGCCGAAGGAAGATGTCGTCATCGAACGCGCTGAAGTCGTCTAAGCGTCACCCCAGCGAAACCCAAAGGCGGCCGGCACGTGGATATCCATTTCATTTCCGATCTGCATCTGTGCGCCGAGCGCCCGGCGCTCACCGCCGTATTCGAACGCTACCTCGCCGGCCCCGCCCGGACGGCCAGCGCCCTTTACATCCTGGGCGATCTCTTCGAATACTGGGCCGGCGATGACGACCTCGACGATCCGCTCAACACGCGGGTCGCCAGACAACTCGCAACCCTCGCCGATGCCGGTTGCCGCGTATTTTTCATGCCCGGCAACCGCGACTTCCTGCTCGGCGCCGATTTTGCCCGGCGTGCAAAACTCGAAATCCTGCCCGAACCCACCGTGATCCCGCTCGGCGATCGACAGGCTCTCCTGTGCCACGGCGACAGCCTGTGCACCGACGACATCGCCTACCAGGCCTTTCGCGGTCAAGTCCGCAATCCGGCTTGGCAAGCCCAGTTCCTCGCCCAACCGCTCGCCCTGCGGAAGCAGATCATTGCCGGAGTGCGCATGAAGAGCGAAGAAGCCAAGTCCGAAAAAGCGGCCGCGATCATGGACGTCAACGCCGCCAGTGTCGCCGCATTGCTGCACGAACATGGCTTTCCTCTGCTGATCCACGGCCACACCCACCGGCCGGCCGAGCATCGCACGAACGTGGATAGCCACGCCTGCGAGCGCTGGGTGCTCGCCGACTGGCGCGATGAAAACGGGGAAGCGAAGGGAGAAGTGCTGGTGTGGGCTGACGGAAAACTGTCCCGCCAGCCCTTGTACTGAGCCGCCGCAGCGGTTTAGATCATTGCCAGACCGCGGGCCAGATCGGCTTTAAGGTCTTCAACGGACTCCAGCCCCACCGCCACGCGCAACAGGCTTTCGCGGATGCCCGCCGCTTCACGCGCTTCCGGTGAAATTCGGCCGTGGGTGGTGGAAGCCGGGTGGGTCAACGTTGTTTTGGTATCGCCGAGATTGGCGGTAATCGACACAACGCGGGTCGCATCCACCAGTCTCCAGGCCTCTTCCCTGCCCCCCTTGACCTCGAAGCTGACAATCGCCCCGCCGCTGCTTTGCTGACGACGCGCCAACTCGTATTGCGGATGGGATGGCAGCCCCGGGTAATGCACCCTCGCCACCTGCGGTTGCGCCTCCAGCCAGGTGGCCAGTTCGAGGGCACTGGCCGACTGAGCCGCCATGCGGATCTTGAGTGTCTCGAGCCCTTTGAGAATGACCCACGCGTTGAACGGCGAAATGCACGGCCCGGCAGTGCGCAGAAATTTCAGCACCTCATCCACCAGCACCTTGCTGCCGCACACCGCGCCACCAAGCACCCGCCCCTGCCCGTCCAGATATTTGGTGGCCGAGTGGATCACCAGATCGGCCCCAAACTTGAGCGGCTGCTGCAGCGCCGGCGAGCAGAAGCAGTTATCCACCGCCAGCAGCGCCTTGGCCTCATGGGCGATTTCGGCCACTGCCGCGATATCCACCAGTTCGGTCAGCGGGTTTGAGGGCGATTCGACGAAGAACAGCTTGGTCTTCGGCGTCACCGCGGCCCGATAGGCGGCGAGGTCGGTCGCCGGAACAAAGGTGGTTTCAATTCCGAAGCGCGAGAGGATGGTGCCAAACAACTGCTGCGTGGCCCCGAACAGGCCGCGCGAAGCAACGATGTGGTCGCCGGCACTCAGCAGCGCCATCACGGTAGACAGGATCGCTGCCATTCCAGAGGACGTGGCGACGCAGGCCTCGGCACCTTCGAGCGCAGCAAGACGCTGCTGCATCACGGTGACGGTGGGGTTCGTGAAGCGGGCGTAAACGTTGCCTTCCTCCGCTCCGGAAAAACGCGCCGCCGCCTCGGCCGCACTGCCAAAGACAAAGCTCGACGTGAGGTACAGGGCCTCGGAGTGCTCGTTGAACTGACTGCGCTCGATGCCGGCCCGGACGGCCAGCGTGTCCATGTCCAGATCTTTCATCGTGTCGGTATTCAACTTTCGCTCCGGGAAATGAGGTTCAGATCCATCTGACCGCCGCCGTCTTCCGACGCCGGCTTGTTTGCCGCATCGCAGCGCAGACTTTCGACGCCGGATAGGTATTCCGGGGTCACATCGCCGGTCACGTAGCAGCCGTCGAAACACGAGGTTTCGAACACCGAAATTGCAGGGTTGATCGCTTGCACCGCCGCTTTGAGATCTTCCAGATCCTGGTAGATCAACGCATCGGCACCGATTTCACGGCAGATTTCCTCTTCCGTCCGGTTGCTGGCGATGAGCTCATTCCTGCTCGGCATGTCGATGCCATACACGTTGGCATAACGCACCGGGGGCGCCGCGGACGCCATGTAAACCTTGGTCGCACCGGCATCGCGGGCCATCTGAACGATTTCCCGACTGGTCGTACCGCGCACGATGGAATCGTCAACCAGCAAAACCGCCTTGCCTTTGAATTCCTGGTGGATCGTGTTGAGCTTCTGACGAACCGATTTTTTGCGGATCGCCTGCCCGGGCATGATGAAAGTGCGGCCGATATAGCGGTTCTTGACGAAGCCCTCGCGATAAGGGACGTTCAGATGATGGGCCATCTCCATTGCCGACGGACGGCTCGAATCGGGGATCGGAATCACCACGTCGATCTTCAGGTGCGGCAGCGTCGCGCGCAGCTTGCGGGCCAGAAACTCACCCATCTTGATACGCGCGTCGTAAACCGAGATTCCGTCAATCAACGAATCCGGCCGGGCCAGATAGACGAACTCGAACATGCACGGGGCGTGCACCGTATGAGTCGCACACTGGCGGCTATGGAAGCGACCTTCGATGTCGATCAGGATCGCCTCGCCCGGCGCCACATCGCGCACCAGCTTGAAGCCCATGACGTCCAGCGCCACGCTTTCGGAAGCTACCAACCACTCGGTACCGTTTGCCGTGTCGTTGCGGCCGATCACCAGCGGACGGATGCCGTAGGGATCGCGGAACGCCAGCAGACCGGTGCCTGAGATCATTGCCACCGTGGCGTAGGCACCGCGACAGCGGCGATGCACGCCGGCAACCGCGGTAAACACGGTTTCCTCGTCCAGGCGGAAGCTCTTGGCGGCCGCTTGCAACTCGTGGGCCAACACGTTGAGCAGCACTTCGGAATCGGAATTGGTGTTGATGTGCCGTAGATCGGAGAGAAACATCTCCCGCTTCAGCTCTTCCGAGTTCGTCAGGTTGCCGTTGTGGGCCAACATCAACCCGAATGGCGAATTCACGTAGAACGGCTGCGCTTCGGCCGCCGCGGAGGCCGATCCGGCAGTGGGGTAGCGAACATGGGCGATCCCCCAGTTGCCGGGCAGATCGCGCATGTTGCGCGTGCGGAACGCGTCACGCACAAGACCGGACGCCTTGTGCATGTGAAAACGCCCTCCATCCTCCGTCGCGATGCCCGCTGCGTCCTGCCCTCGGTGCTGAAGCACTTGCAGTCCGTCATAAAGAAGCTGATTGACGGGTGTCGTCGCTACTACGCCCAGAATCCCACACATTTCAAACCACCTATCGGTATCGAAGTCTTTTTGCTAAAGGCTCGGGGAGCCATGGTCTGGAGGCTGTCACAGCGGCTTCGAGGGGCGCCGACAGGCTTGCCTCCCGCCACCAAGCCTCCCGGGCGAAGCCGCCGATGCCGACGAGCAACGCCAATGCAAACACGATCAGACCGCCCCGAACGGCGCCGAAACAGGCGCCAAGAAAGCGGTCGACGACCCCAAGCCCAGCCGCGCGAATGAGTTCGCTCAAAGCCCAGCGCAGGATCGCCACGAAAACAAGTATCGCAACAAAAATAATCAGAAACGCTGCCGGCCCCTGAAGCAAAGGCTCCTTCACCAGGACCGTGGTGAAGGGCTTGAGCTCCGCCGTGAAAGACTTCGCCATCACGAATGCCAACACCCAGGCTCCCAACGCCACCACCTCGGACAACAGACCGCGCCAGAAACCCAGCACGGCCGAAAGCCCTACGACAGCCAGGAGCGCGTAATCGAATCCGTTCAAGAAATCACGCTTGTCAGGGCTGCTTGCTGGCAACCGACGCCTGAACGCCCAGAATCTTCTGGATACGCCCGGCCGCCTTGTCGGCGGCAGCCTTGTTCGGGAAGGGGCCCGCACGCACTCGGACTTTGTCACCCACCTTCTCCGTGTAAGACGGATAGCCCTCGGCCTTCAGCTTTGCGCGGAGAATGGCAACGTTACCCGACTCGCGGTAAGCGCCAAGCGAAACCACGTGCGACTTGCCGCCGGCCTCCTCTTTGGGAGCGGACCCGGACAGGAGCGCCTTGGCGCGATCCGCCTCGGCATGGGCATGGGCCAACTTTTCGCGCTCGCGCTCCTTGGCTTTTTCCCGTTCCTTCTCGCGCTCGCGCTCCTTCTCCCGCTGCTTCGCATCGGGCTTGGCATCGGGTTTGGTATCAGGTTTCTTGGGTTCGGTCCGCGGCTCCGGCTTGACGACCTCCGCCTTGGGCGGATCGGACTTCCTGGGGGGCGGAATCAGTTCCTCGCCGGGCTTGAAAACGGGGTCCGCCGCTTCTGGATCTGCCAGGCGCACTTCCTTGTCGTCCACGACTGGCGCCGTGTTCTCCCCGCCGGCCACACCGGCCACGGGCTGGCTGGGCGCCGGCGCCTTGCCGGTGATCACGCGAGAGGTGAAGTTACTGCCTTCCTGGCTCGGAATGCGGATCTGAACATCCTGGGACGCGGGTCGCGGCTCGTGGTCCATCACCATCGGCAACACGATGGCGGCAGCCAGAGCCAGCGCGGCAGAGCCTACAAGGCGACGGCGGGCGCGCTTTTTGAGGTCGATCTGGGAATCGTTGTCGGCCATTCTTGCTGCAGTACCTATTACGACGCCTTCCGGGCAGCCATGACGTCGGCCACGGTCAGGAAGGAGCCAAAGATTACAATTCTATCACCCTCGGCCGCACGACCGACTGCGACCTCGTACGCAGCACTTGGCGAATCGAATTCGGCGATCTCGCCGGAAACGCCAACTTCCTGCAGAATCGCCGCCAATTTTGCCGCATCCAGCCCACGCGGACCGGGCAGACTTGCCACCAGCCAGTGGTCGATCCGATCGCGCAGAAGGCGTACCACACCGGCCACGTCCTTGTCCGACAGCATGCCGATCACGGCCCAGGTTTCCGGGAAAAAGCCCATGCTGGCCAGGTTCTCGTTGAGCACACCGGCGGCCTGGGGGTTGTGGGCGACGTCCAGCACGACAGTCGGCCGGCCCGGCATCACCTGGAAACGTCCAGGTAGTTCGACCAGCATGAAGCCCTGCCGGATCGCTTGCATCGGTACCGGAATGAGATCCCTTACCGCCTCGCAGGCAGCCATCACGGCCGCCGCGTTGAGCAATTGGTTGGCGCCACGCAACGCTGGATAGGCCAAGCCGCCGCGCCGGCTGCCGCCCGCGATCCAAAAAGCCCATTGGTTCTGATCGCCCGAAAAACCGAAGTCGCGCCCGCTGACCGACAGCTTTGCACCGATCGCGTTGGCGTGGGCGACGAGGGATTCCGGAGGCAGCGGATCGCCACAGATTGCCGGACGTCCGGCACGGAAAATCCCGGCTTTCTCGAAGCCGATCGCTTCGCGGCTATCGCCAAGGTAATCCATGTGATCCATCGCCACGCTGGTGACAATGGCGCAATCCGGCTCGAAGACGTTGACCGCATCCAGACGGCCACCGAGCCCCACTTCGAGGATGATCGCGTCCAGCCCAGCGCGGCAGAAAGCCACCCAGGCAGCCAGCGTGCCATGCTCGAAGTAAGTCAGGGGAATCTCGCCGCGGGCGCGCTCGACCTCGGCGAAAGCGTCGACGAGAACCGCATCGTCGGCCTCTCGGCCATTGATGCGCACCCGTTCGTTGTAGCGCAGCAGATGCGGCGAAGTGTACAGACCGACCCGGTAGCCCGCCGCAAGCAATACCGCTTCGAGCAGGGCGCAGGTCGAGCCTTTGCCGTTGGTGCCACCTATGGTGAAGACCGGACAGGTCTGGGGAAGCTGGAGTGCATCGCGTACGGCGCGCACCCGGTCGAGGCCGAGCTGGATCGACTGGCCGTGGCGGACCTCAAGGAGGCCCAACCAGCCATCTAGGGTTTCGGGCAACTGCATTTCAGGAAGCGGTGCGGACAGAGGCCTGACGGGTCAGGAGAGTCAAGAGCTCGGCGAGGCGGTCGCGGAGCTCGCGACGGTCGATGATCAGGTCGATGGCGCCTTTTTCAAGCAGAAACTCGGAACGCTGGAACCCCGGCGGCAAGGTTTCGCGCACGGTCTGCTCGATCACCCGGGGACCGGCAAAACCGATCAGCGCACCGGGTTCGCCGATCACCAGATCGCCCATGAAAGCGAAGCTGGCCGATACGCCGCCCATGGTCGGATCGGTGAGCAGCGTGATGAAGGGCAGTTTGCGCTCGGCCAGACGGGTGATCCCGGCAGTCGTCTTGGCCATCTGCATCAACGAGAACAGACCTTCCTGCATCCGCGCGCCGCCCGAAGCCGTGACGCAGATGAAAGGCAGACGCTGCTCGACCGCAGCCTTGACGCCGCGAATGAAACGCTCGCCTACGACCGAGCCCATCGACCCGCCCATGAATTCGAACTCGAAGCAGGCGATAACCACTGGCACGGTCTTGATTGCGCCTTGCACCACGACCATTGCGTCGGTTTCTTCGGAATCCTCGCTTGCCGCCACGAGACGGTCGGGATAGCGCTTGGAATCCTTGAACTTCAACGGATCGACCGGCACGACTTCCGCACCGATCTCGAACTGGCCTTCCGGATCGAGCAGCAGTTCGATGCGCTGACGCGCGCGGATGCGCTGGTGATGGCCGCACTTGGGGCAAACATTGAGATTGCTCTCGAGATCCGAGCGATACAGCACGGCTTCGCAGGCCGGGCACTTGCTCCACAAACCTTCGGGAATCGCCTTGCGCCCCGACGGAGCATCGCGCTTGATCTTCGGCGGCAGCAGTTTCTTCAACCAACTCATCAGCGCTCTCCCGCGTTATCAATGGCATTGCGGATGCCGCGCAGGAAGGCGGCGACTTTCGCCGGCGCCTCTTCGCGGCTGCTTTGTTCGATCTCCTCGATGATCCGGCTGCCTATCACCACCGCATCGGCAAGCCCGGCGATGCGCGCAGCGGTTTCCGCATCGCGAATCCCGAAGCCGACGCCGACCGGCATGCCGACCTTTTCGCGGATCGCCGGAATGCGCCGGGCAACCTCATCGAGATCGAGGGCCGCCGAACCGGTCACACCCTTGAGCGACACATAGTAGATGTAGCCGCTACCGACCGCCGCCACATCGGCAAAGCGCTGCTCGGTCGAGGTTGGCGCCAGCAGGAAGACCGGGTCGAGCCCGCCCGCGCGACAGGTTTGCGCAAAACCGACGCATTCCTCCGGCGGATAATCGACCACCAGCACGCCATTTACGCCGGCATCGGCCGCGGCACTGACAAAGGCCTCAAGCCCCATCGCCTCGATCGGATTGGCGTAACCCATCAATACGATGGGCGTTCTGTCTCCGGTGGCACGGAAGGCCCGGACGATATCGAGCACCTTGCGCATGCTCATGCCGGCCGCCAGAGCCCGCTCGGACGCACGCTGTATCGTGGGACCGTCGGCCATCGGATCGGAAAACGGAACGCCGAGTTCAATGATATCGGCGCCGCCCGCCACCAGCGCCTGCATCAGCGGCACGGTCATTTCGGGAGCAGGATCGCCAGCGGTGATGAAGGGAATGAGCGCCTTGCGCCCTTCGCTTGCAAGCCGCTTGAAGGTCTGTTGGATTATGGACATGGACTGGAATGAATGGTCGGAGGCCTCGCCGGACAAACCGGCGAGGCCTCTAAGATCAGAACTGGATACCGGATTTCTCGGCAACGGTGTGCATATCCTTGTCGCCACGCCCGGACAGGTTAACCAGCAGCACCTTGTCCTTCGACAGCGTCGGCGCCAGTTTGGCCGCGTAGGCCAGAGCATGGGAGGATTCCAGCGCCGGAATGATGCCTTCGAAACGACATAGATCGTGAAAGGCCTGCAGCGCCTCGGCGTCGGTAATCCCGACGTACTCGGCGCGCTGAATGTCCTTCAGCCAGGCATGCTCGGGCCCGACGCCGGGATAATCCAGGCCGGCCGAGATGGAATGGGTTTCGATGATCTGTCCGTCTTCGTTCTGCAGCAGGTAAGTGCGGTTGCCGTGGAGCACGCCCGGACGACCAGCAGAGAGCGACGCAGCATGCTGACCGGTCTCGATCCCGCTGCCCGCGGCCTCGACACCGACGAGTCGGACGTCCTGCTGACCGATGTAAGGATAGAAAATACCCATCGCGTTCGAACCGCCACCGACACAGGCAATCACGTAATCGGGCTGACGACCGACCATTTCCGGCATCTGCACGAGGCATTCCTCGCCGATGACCTTCTGGAAATCGCGCACCATCATCGGATAGGGATGCGGACCGGCAACCGTACCGATGATGTAAAAGGTGTTGCCAATGTTCGTGACCCAGTCGCGCATCGCTTCGTTGAGCGCATCCTTGAGGGTCTTCGAGCCACTTTCCACCGGCACGACAGTGGCGCCGAGCAGCTTCATGCGGTAGACGTTGGCTGCTTGGCGACGCACGTCCTCCGATCCCATGTACACCACGCACTCCATGCCGTAGCGGGCGGCCACGGTTGCCGTCGCGACGCCGTGCTGACCGGCACCGGTTTCGGCGATCACCCGCGGCTTGCCCATGCGCCGGGCCAACATGGCCTGACCGATGCAGTTGTTAACCTTATGGGCACCGGTGTGATTGAGATCTTCCCGCTTCAGATAGATCTGCGCGCCTCCGAGCAGACCGGACCAGCGCTTGGCGTGGTAGATCGGACTCGGACGGCCGACGTAATGCTTGAGTTCGTACTCGTATTCCGCAACGAAAGCGGGATCTTTCTGGGCATCCTCGTAGGCCAGCCGTAATTCGGTCAGCGCAGGAATCAGGGTTTCCGCGACGAACACGCCGCCATAAGGACCGAAATGGCCGCGCGCGTCGGGTAGATCATAGGGTGCATCAGCCATGTGCATTTTGGACTCCGGCAACAAATTCGGTAATTCGGGCAGCGTCCTTGATTCCCTTTGCCGCTTCGACTCCGCTCGATACGTCCACCGCCCACGGCCGAACGCACCTGACAGCCTCCGCAACGTTCCCGGCATGCAGACCACCGGAAAGAATCAAGGGCAAAGGCAGCACGGAAGGAATGAGCGACCAGTCGAAAGTTTCGCCACCACCACCATAGCCTTCAACGAACGCATCAAGGAGCAAACCCTGGGCGCTCGGAAAGGAAGCCGCGTATTTTAACAGATCGAGCCCCGGCCGCATCCGCGCCGCCTTGAGGTACGGAAGACCGTAGCCGGTGCAGTCGGCTTCCGACTCGTCGCCATGAAACTGCAGAACTTGCAGGGGTACGGTTTCGAGCGCTTCTTCGACGTAATGACGCGCTGGATTCACGAACAGCCCCACTATCGTGACAAAGGGAGGCACGAGGCGGGCAAGCTCGGCAGCCCGCTGAAAGCTCACATAACGAGGGCTGGGCGGATAGAAGACAAAACCGATGGCGTCGGCACCGGACTCGACGACCGCGCGGACGTCCTCTTCTCGGGTCAGACCGCAAATCTTGATACGGGTGCGATGCACGTGGGTCAGGGAAGCAGCAGTTGCGGAGCCGCGATGATACGCCCACCGTCAGGCAGCGACCAACGCGGCGGGTAGTCGACGCCGCACAGATACAAGCCATCGGGCGAAAAAGTCGGCGCAGCAAGCGTTCTGTTGCGTTCCGCGAGCAGTTCGCCCATCCACTCGACCGGCCGCCTCCCCTTGCCTATAAAGACCAGCGAACCGACCAGATTGCGGATCATGTGATGCAGGAAGGCATTGGCGTGAAAATCGAACAGCACGATGTCGCCCTGGCGCCGCACGACAACCGAATGCATGACCCGCACCGGTGACTTGGCCTGACACTCCGCAGCCCGGAATGAGGTGAAATCGTGCTTGCCGACAAGACAGCCAGCCGCCGCCGCCATCGCTTCCTCATCGAGCGGACCGTGGGTCCAACCGACCCGTCCGTTAAGCACGCCGGGCCGAATCCTGCGGTTCAAAAGCACGTAACGGTAGCGCCGCGCCTCTGCACTGAAGCGCGCATGAAACTCATCGTCCACCGCTACGGCCCACAAAACCGCGACACTCGTCGGCAGATGGCTATTCACCCCGCGCACCCAGGCTTCCAACGGACGGCGTGCGTCGGTGTCGAAATGGGCAACCTGCATGGTGGCATGAACGCCAGTATCGGTCCGACCGGCACAGATCAGCTTCACCGGCTCCTGCGCAATCTGCGTCAATGCACGTTCGACGACATCCTGAACGGTCCGACCGTGAGACTGAGTCTGCCAACCCTGAAACGCGTTGCCCGCGTACTCGATGCCGATGGCGACTCTCATCACATGACCGCAAAAAGGAAGATCAGGGCCAGCAGGCATCCGATGACCAGCCGATCGAACCAGCGAAGTGGCCGAAACACAACCATCACGGCTTCTTCGGGCATGCCATTGCTCTCTTCGGAAATCAGGGTCCGCCAACCGCCGACCGGTGCCGACTCGACGTAACGAAACACCAGCAATGTACGCACGGCCAATCGCTCGACCGACGGGCCAAAAACTGCCAAGGGCATGGCAAGCCCCATCAACCCGGACACCAGCGTCCTTTCATCGGCCATTTCAAGGAGAAGTGCGACAAGCGTGACCACGACGACGAGCCGCAACACATGGGTCGCGGCCATGACAAGGCCCTCAACAGTCGGTCCGGCAGACCCGAGAAAAGGCAAAAGCGCTTCGCCGGGAGTAAAAAATGCGAACAGTATGACGAGAACCGCGAGCAACACACGAACCCGCCGCAGAAGCCGCAAGGCACGCTGTCGCGCGATCGACATTGAGAGCGCCACAAAAACAAACCCGAAGCCCCACTCGATGGGACCTCGGGCCATTTGCGAAAATGCCACCAGCGCAACCCAGGCGACCAAAAGCGTCGCCGGATGCATCAAAGCCGCCACGACATGGCTTGCTCGAAATGCGATCTGCTTCAATCAGGTAAGGCGGATCAGAATCTCGCGGGCCTCATCCTGCTGGCGCCCCGAACCTTCCCGCAACACCTCTTCGACGAGCTCTCTCGCACCATCCTTATCGCCCATTTCCTCGTAGGCACGAGCGAGCTCCAGCTTGGTTGCCACTTCCTGCTGGAGGTCGAGATCAAGAGGCGGCTCAGTCGGCGGGCCAGCATCAGGAAGCTCAACCGCATTGCCGCCGGGCTTCCTGAGTTCGAGATCGATCCCTTTCAGCGCAGCCGATGTAGCCATGGCGGCGGCAGCCGGCGCTTTCGGTTCCACCTTGTCGTCCAACTCGAAATCAAAATCGAGCAGACTACTGTCGAAACTGGTCCGCTCGAGATCGACGGTTGCCGCATCCAGCGGCGCCCGGAGACCGTCGTCGGCCAAGGTGGCGGTCAAATCAACATCCACGCCATGATCTGGACGCGACTCAACTTGATTCTCGCCAAACTCAGAACTGATTTCAAAATCCAGTTCATTCGGATCGGGAAGACTGAAATCTTCGGTAAGCCGCTGAGGCCGGGTGGAAGTGGACTCCATGTGGGGCATGGCATCTCCCGCCACCAAAGTAGCCCCCGCTCCACGCTCCGAACCTCCTTTGTCGAAGCCTAGATCAAAGTCGAGGCCTGTACTGACGATCGGCGAACTTCCACCTAAGGCGACGGTTTGGGCACGGCTTGAGTCACCTTCTGCATTCAAATCGAGGTCGAAATCGAGCCCGCCCGCATCGGGCAAATCAGGCACAACCGGAGCTGCCGGGCGAACTTCGGCCGAAACGACCCGGTCGATGTCCTCCATACTGGCGTACTGATTCAGGTCACCCGGAAGTGCCCATGTATCCTTCAACTGAGACGGAGATTCGAGCGGATCATCGGCCGCGGGCGGCAGCGGCTCCCTCTCCATGAATGCCGGCCCAGCGACTGGGCTTCGCGTCGCACCCGCCTGGACAAAACCTGTCGTGCTCGCCATCGCACCTGCGATGGTATGCGGCGATGCGGAAGCAGGTGCAATCGGCATTGCGGCAGGACCTGCAGGAACGCCTGGCGCGGGAATGCGATAGAGCGGGCTATCCGGATCGACCTTACGCCCGAGAGCTGCGGCTTTTTCCCAATCCTGGCCGTTGCCTCCGGTCAAGGAGTAAAGCTCGGTTGCCGTAGTCTCGAATTGTTTGAGGTTTTTGCGTTGGGCGTAGATCTCAAGGAGCTTGAGGTGCACACCGGTACGCCCAGGATCGGTCTTGAGCGCATCGAGAAGAATCTCTTCCGCTTGCGCATCGCGACCGTAGGCCATGTAGACATCGGCCTCTGCAACCGGATCGACACCTTCGTCGGTGTCAATCGAGGACAACCCGGACTGACTGAAATCGGTCTGAATCTGGCTGCTGCTGCCGGTATCGACGCTTTGACCGCCTGCAGTCCCGAAAACGGAACTCGAACCGTCACCAAATTCGGACAAAGCCGGCGTCGTCGTCGGCGCCCCCTGCCCATTACGACGCTGGTAATACTTGTAACCACCCCAGCCAAGCAGCAGCGCAAGAATCCCACCGCCCCCGAGCAACAGGGGCATGTCATCCGACGCTGGCGATTGAACTTCCGGAGGCTTGGGCGGTGCGGGGGCCGGTACTGGTGCCGGCGTGGGTTCTGGCACCGGCGGAGGCGGAACCACCTTGGGTTCCGCAACAGGCTCGGACTCCTTCGCCACAGGCTTTTCGGGCTCAGGAATTGCTGGTGCGGCAACGGGTGCGACCGGCGCTTGAACCGCAGGCGCCGCCGGCGCAACCGGCTGAGGCGCATCCGACTGCATCTGAGCCATACCCTGGCTCTTCAACTCAATCAGCCGCTGGAGTTCTTTGATGCTCCTTTCGAGTTCGGCGAGGCGAGCATTAGCCTCTCGCAACGCCTTATCCCGCGAGACGAGATCCTCCTCGAGCGCCTGCAGCCTGGCGACGGACTTCTCAGCGCCAGCGCCACCTGCACGCGGCGTCTCGTCGCTCTTGGAAACCTTGAGTTGATCGGTCGCACCTGAAGCTGCCGGTGCCCGATCCTCGACCTTTGCGCCAATCCTGCCACCGCTCCCCTGCTGCGTCGGCGCCGCCTTAGCCGGAGCGGCTGCGGCCTGCTCGGCGAGTTTCTGGCGATAGCGGCCAAAATCCGCTGCATGCGCGACAACTTGCTGACGCCCACCGTCTCCTGCCATCTGGCGCACACCATCCGCATCGGGAATGCGCAGTATCTTGCCCGCCTGCAGACGATTCATGTCGTCCGTTTCAAACGCAGACCGGTTTCCCTGAAAAAGGGCCATCAGCATTTGCTCCATGGAAACCCCTTCGGGTCGGTTCTCCATGGCTATTCGATTGAGGGTGTCGCCCGGCCTTACAACATAAGTCCGGCCTGCTCCAGACGTTGCGGCGACGGAGGATCGCGCCGCTCGCGCAGCGGGACGCCTCACCGCAGCAGAATCCGAACGCACACCATACTGATTGGAACGAACTTCCGGCGCAGCTACTGCAACGGCTGCACGATTCGAACCGATATCAGGCGGATCAAGCAGGAAGGTGTATTCGCGAATAAGGCGACCCGCCGACCAGTTGAGCTCCACCAGCATGTCGACAAAGGGCTCATTGATGGGGCGATCGCTGGTGACTTTTACAACCGCACCGCTCCCCCGACGCTCGACCGACATGCGCAAGCCGTTCACCGAGGGCGAATAATCGACCCCCGCCTGCCGAAAAGCCTCCGCCGACGCGAGCCTCGCCGTCATGTTCTGTATTTCTTCAGGTGTGGCGGCGATTTCAAGCTCTGCGCGCAGAGGCTGCCCAAGGCCGCTGAGGACAGTGATCCTCCCAAGCCCTGCCGCACTGGCACCAAAAGACACAGCGCTGATGGCAGCAGCAAGCAGGGTGCGTTTTAGCCGACTATTCACGAGGTTCTTATGCACGAAGGCTGATCGTCGAAATCAAGTTGTTGATGAACATAACATCATGGGTTTGGTGAGGCAAGTTCAAGCAGTAATTGAGGCCACTCAATCAAATTGGGCAGCCTGTAAAAAAGCGGCTTGCGCCGCTTTTTTGTCGCTCAGTCCTCCAACAAAACCCGCAGCATGCGCCGCAGCGGCTCCGCAGCACCCCACAACAACTGGTCGCCAACGGTAAAAGCGGACAGATATTCGCCTCCCATGGCCAACTTGCGCAGACGTCCGACGGGAACCGAAAGGGTGCCGGTCACTGCGGTCGGGGTCAGTTCCCGCATCGAGACATCGCGCTGATTCGGAACGACCTTCACCCAGTCATTGGCCGTCGCCAGCATGCTCTCGATCTCATCGATCGGGATGTCCTTGCGCAGCTTGATGGTCAGCGCCTGACTGTGGCAGCGCATCGCACCGATACGCACGCACAGGCCGTCGATGGGGACTGCGGGAGCACTGAAACCGTCGCCGCGACCCAGTATCTTGTTGGTTTCTACACCACCCTTCCATTCTTCCTTGGATTGGCCGTTGCCGAGATCCTTGTCGATCCAGGGGATCAACGAGCCGGCCAGCGGGACGCCGAAATTGGACGACGGGAAGGCGTCGTCGCGCATGGTTCCGGCCACTTCGCGGTCGATGTCGAGGATCGCGGAAGCTGGATCGTCGAGCAATTCCTTGACCGAACGATTCAGCTCGCCCATCTGGGACAGCAGTTCGCGCATGTTCTGGGCGCCCGCTCCGGAAGCGGCCTGGTAGGTCATCGAAGTAGCCCACTCGACCAGATCGCGCTGAAACAGACCGCCAAGTGCCATCAGCATCAGCGAAACGGTACAGTTGCCACCGATCCAATCGCGACCGCCCTTGCCGAGGGCGTCCTTGATCACGTTCATGTTGACGGGATCGAGGATGATGACGGCCTTCGGGTCCATGCGCAGCGCCGAAGCGGCATCGATCCAGTGACCGTTCCAGCCGGCAGCACGCAGCTTCGGATACACCTCGTTGGTGTAGTCGCCTCCCTGACAAGTGATGACGATATCCATCGCCTTGAGCTCATCGATGTCGCGCGCATCCTTCAGGGCGGCGGCTTCCTTGCCGAAATTCGGCGCCTTGCCACCGGGATTGGAGGTTGTGAAAAACACCGGCTCGATCAACGCAAAGTCATTTTCTTCGCGCATGCGCTGCATGAGCACGGAACCGACCATCCCGCGCCAGCCAACAAGACCCACTCTTTTCATTTCGATCCCCGATCAGACTCTGATTTTTAAGATTATTTTTACAGCGCGGCGATAACGGCGTCGCCCATTTCCTTGGTGCCTACGCGGCGGGTTCCCGGCTCGTAGATGTCGCCGGTGCGATAGCCGGCGGCCAGCACCTTTTTGACCGCCGCCTCGATGCGCGCGGCCTGAGCTTCCATGTTGAAGCTGTAGCGCAGCATCATGGCGGCCGACAGCATGGTTGCCAGCGGGTTGGCAATATTTTTGCCGGCGATGTCCGGGGCGGAACCGTGGCTTGGCTCGTACATCCCCTTGCCCTCGGCGTTGAGAGAAGCCGAAGGCAACATGCCGATGGAACCGGTGAGCATCGAGGCTTCGTCGGACAGGATGTCGCCGAACATGTTGCCGGTCACCATCACATCGAACTGTTTGGGCGCACGCACAAGCTGCATCGCGGCGTTATCCACCAGCATGTGGGTGAGCTCCACATCCGGATAATCGGCGGACAACTCGATCATCACGTCGCGCCACAGCTGAGTGGTTTCGAGCACATTCATCTTATCCACCGAGCACAGCCTCTTGCCACGCTTCCGGGCGGCCTCGAAAGCCACCTTGCCGATGCGGCGGATCTCAGACTCAGAATAGATCATCGTGTTGAAACCGACGCGCTCGCCATTTTCTTCACGGATACCGCGGGGCTGGCCGAAGTAGATGTCGCCGGTCAGTTCACGCACGATCAGGATGTCCAGCCCCGCAACGATCTCGGGCTTGAGGGACGAAGCATTGGCCAGTTCGGGATAGAGGATCGCGGGACGCAGGTTGGCAAAAAGCTTGAGCTGACGGCGGATGCCGAGCAGGCCGAGTTCGGGACGCTGCTCACGCGGATAAGCATCCCACTTCGGACCGCCCACGGCGCCAAGCAGGAGCGCATCGGCTTCGTCGGCAAGACGGACGGTTTCTTCGGGCAGGGGCTTGCCGGTGGCATCCACCGCAGCGCCACCCACGAGAGCCATTTCGGCCTCGAATTTGACGCCGTCACCGCGCATCGCTTCGAGCATGCGCAGAGTCTCACCGATGATTTCGGGGCCGATGCCGTCACCCGGCAGAACACAGATTTTCATTGTAGTTTTCCGTTTTTATAATGGGTCGACTCCGGCGACCGGAACAACAGCACCGCCGGACAACCTATGGAGTCAGGCGAACAGCCAGGGCTGGTCGATGCGGCGACGGGCTTCGAAATCATGGATTTTCTCGGCGTGGCGCAAGGTCAGGCCGATATCGTCCCAGCCGTTGAGCAGACACTCGCGGCGGAAGGGATCCACCTTAAAGGGAATCACCTTGCCGTCGGGACGCGTAATCGTCCCGTTGGCGAGATCCACCGTCAGGCGATAGCCCTCGGTGGCGAGACATTGGGCAAACAGCGCATCCACTTCGGCAGCGTCCAGCTTGATCGGCAGCAGGCCGTTCTTGAAGCAGTTGTTGAAGAAAATGTCGGCAAAGCTGGGGCCGATGATCACACGGAACCCGAAATCCTCCAGCGCCCACGGAGCATGCTCGCGGGAACTACCGCAACCGAAATTGTCGCGGGCAAGAAGGATTTGCGCCCCCTGGTAACGGGGCTGGTTAAGGACGAACTCCGGGTTCTTGGGCCGGCCGGAATTGTCCTGACCGGGCTGGCCGACATCCAGGTAACGCCATTCGTCGAACAGGTTCGGGCCGAAACCGCTGCGCTTGATCGACTTGAGGAACTGCTTGGGAATGATCGCGTCGGTGTCGACGTTGGCACGATCCATCGGCGCCACGAGACCGTCGAGTTTATGGAAAGGCTTCATTTACTTGGCTACCTTCTGGATGGCTTCGCCACCCTTTTCAATATCCTTGCCGAGTCCTTGAACGGTGTTGCAACCGGACAGGAACACGACGGCGAACACTCCGATCAGCACGACGAATTTACGCATATCCAAATTCCCCCACCGATCAACCGAGCTCGCGCACGTCGGCGAAATGACCGGCGATCGCCGCCGCAGCTGCCATAGCAGGGCTAACCAGATGGGTCCGTCCGCCGGCGCCTTGGCGCCCCTCGAAATTGCGGTTCGAGGTGGAGGCACAACGCTCGCCCGGCTCCAGACGGTCGGCGTTCATCGCGAGGCACATCGAACAGCCCGGCTCGCGCCATTCAAAGCCTGCGGCGACGAAGATCTTGTCGAGCCCTTCGGCCTCTGCCTGACGCTTGACGAGACCGGAGCCCGGCACAACCAGCACCAGCTTGACGTTGTCGGCCTTGCGACGACCGCGCGCGACGATCGCGGCGGCGCGGAGATCCTCAATGCGCGAGTTGGTGCACGACCCGATGAAGACCTTGTCGATGGCGATATTCTTGATCGGCGTACGGGGAGTCAGGCCCATGTACTGCAGCGCACGCTCCATGCCCTCACGCTTGACCGGATCCTTCTCCAGGGCCGGATCGGGCACGATCGCATCGATGGCCGCGACCATCTCGGGCGAAGTACCCCACGTGACTTGCGGCTTGATCTGCGCAGCGTCGAGCTCGACGACGGCGTCGAAGACTGCGCCTTCGTCCGACCGCAGGGTGCGCCAATATTCCACGGCACGATCCCACAGCTCACCCTTGGGCGAGAAGGGCCGGTCCTTGAGGTAGGCGATGGTCTTCTCGTCGACGGCCACCAGACCGGCGCGGGCGCCAGCCTCGATGGCCATGTTGCAAATGGTCATGCGACCTTCGATGGACAGACCGCGGATGGCGCTGCCGCCGAATTCCATCGCATAGCCGGTTCCGCCCGCCGTGCCGATGCGACCGATGATGGCAAGCACGACGTCCTTGGCGGTCACTCCAGCGCCCAGTTGGCCTTCGACACGGATCAGCAGTGTCTTGGATTTTTTCTGCAGCAAGCACTGGGTGGCCATCACGTGCTCGACTTCGGATGTCCCGATGCCGTGCGCCAGGCAGGCAAAAGCGCCGTGCGTGGAGGTGTGGGAATCGCCGCAGACAACGGTCATGCCCGGCAGGATCGCGCCGTTTTCCGGCCCGATGACGTGCACGATGCCCTGACGCGCGTCCTTGAACGGGAAATAGGCCAGCGCCCCGACTTCACGGATGTTGCTGTCGAGCGTTTCCACCTGCTGACGGGAAACGGGGTCGAGAATGCCCTGCTCCCAGTGATCGGTCGGTGTGTTGTGGTCGGCCGTCGCAACAATTGAATCCACGCGCCAGGGCTTGCGCCCGGCCAGCTTGAGGCCTTCGAAGGCCTGCGGACTGGTGACTTCGTGGACCAGATGACGGTCGATATAGATCAACGCCGTGCCGTCGTCCTCGACGTGCACTACGTGGCTCGACCACAGTTTTTCGTAAAGCGTTTGCGCTTGCATGGGCGAAGGTCGGATCAGAAAGAAACAGGTAAACTTTTATTATTTCACAGGCCTTGCGCGCTGAGTAGCTTGCTCGTAGAGCGGCATGACCCGTGCGGCGTATTGTTGCAAATCCTGCTGCCGCGTCTCGTTGGACGGGTGGGTCGACAGCCACTGGGGCGGCGCACCGTTGGACACCTTCGCCATCTTCTGCCAGAGACTGATCGCAGCCCGGGGATCGTAACCGCCGCGTGCAGCCAGTTCGACGCCGATACGGTCGGCCTCCGTTTCGTGTTCGCGGCTGTTGGGCAACTCGAAGCTCACCTTCGCGACCGTGCCGATCAAGTCGGTTCCTGCGCTACCGACCCCCAGCGCTGCGCCGACCACCGCCACGCCGAGATTCGTCACCATCGACTGCGAAGCCCGCTCGCGGGCATGCTCGCGCAGCGCATGGGCGATTTCGTGGCCCATGATGGCGGCGATCTCGTCATCGCTCAGATCGAGCCTCTCGATGATGCCGGAGTAGAAGGCGATCTTGCCGCCGGCCATGCACCAGGCGTTGAGTTCGTTCGAACTGAGCACATTGACCTCCCACTGCCAGCCCGGCGCATCGGACCGGAAGGCGCCCGTGGCCGGAATCAGCCGCCGCGCAACCGCACGCACCCGCTCCACCTGTTCGCGGTTCCGGTTGAGGGCATTTTTCTGGCCGGCCTGCTGAAGAATCTGGTGATAGCTCTGGGACGACGCCAGATCCATCTCCTTCGACGACACCATCATCATCTGCTTGCGCTCGATGCCCACCGCCCCGCTTTGTGTCGTCTGCACGGTCTGGCAGGCAGTCACGACACTCGCAGCAATCATCACGGGCAAGAGGCCCTGCAAGCATGTAAAACGTTTCTTCATGTTTATCCCGAAGGCCATTGTCGAATTATCGGTCGTCCCGTGCCGAGCCCCGCTGCTGCCAGCCGCCGACAAGCACCAGCAAGCCAAGAAACGCGAACAGTGAGCCAAGCGAATACGTCCATTCGGGACCGACACGCTCCCAAGTGTAGCCGCTAATCACCCCGCCGATCATGCCCCCCGCCCCGAAGGAAATGCTGCCGTACAAGGCTTGGCCGCGCGCTTGGTGACGGACGCCGAACCAGCGATTTACCGCGGCCACCGCCGCCGAATGGTAAGCACCGAACGTCGCACCATGCAGCACTTGAGCGAACAGCAACAGGCCGAGCGACTCCGCCCCCCAACCGATCAGCGCGAAGCGCAGGACTGCCGCGACAAAACTGAAGATCAGGATGTTGCGCAAGGAATAGGTACGCAGCAGTTGCGGCATGCCCATGAATACGCAGATCTCCGCGACGACACCGAGGGTCCACATCCAGCCGACCAGCGACTTGCTGTAACCGCTAGCCACCAAGTGCACCGAGTAGAAGACATAGAGCGCCCCGTGCGCCGCGGACATGAAAAAACACGCCGCAAACAGCGCCCGCACATGGGGCAGACTCAGGATTTCTCCGAGCGCCACATGCCCCTCCGGCGCCGGCGGTGTGCGCGCTTCGGGAATCGTCATCGCGCAAAACAGGATTCCGGCAAGCGCCGCCAGTGAAATCCAAAGCACCGCGCGAACCGGCAGGCCGTCGAGCAAGTAGCCAAGACCGAGCACCGCCACGATGAAACCGACCGAGCCCCAGACGCGGATATTGCCGTAGCGACCGACCCGGTCGCCCAAATGGGCGAATGTCAAGGTCTCGACAAGCGGCAACGCGGCGCTCCAAAAAAAGGCCAGGAAAACCATACTCAAGAACAGCACCGCGTAGGTATCGCTGACCAGAAAGCCGGCAAAGCCAATCAGCGACAGCAGCGCCGACAGGCGCACGATGGGTGCCCGCACGCCCAACCGGTCCGCGAGCCAGCCCCACATGGTCGGAGCGAGCATTCGCATCACCGACATCAGCGACATCAGTATCGCGATCTGCGCCGCAGAGCTGCCGATGGACTGAAGGTAGAGGCTGAAGTAGGGAGAAAAGGCGCCGATGAAGGCGAAGTAGAAGAAGTAATAGCCCGAAAGGCGCCAGTAGGGAATCATCGACGGGATTGTAGGTCGTGTGCGACAGAACCAAGAAAAAAGAGCGCCCGCGAGCGCTCTTTTCTTGTCAAACCAACCACTGGATCAGTTGATCGCGGAAGAACCCTTCAATATTTCGTGAATTTCATCCTTCAGTTTCAGACGGCGTTTTTTCAGGTCTTCGAGTTCGAAACCCGTCGCCAGTTCGGCATTGATCTCGACAAGCACCACATGGCGATTGACGTCGTGGTATTCGTCGAAGAGACGTGCAAAGTGTCCATTGGACATTTTCAGCGAGTGAATCTGTTCCCGGTACTCCGGGAATTCGTGGTTCAGATCATGTTGCTCCATGCAGACCTCCCGACTCGTAGTTGAATGATATTGAAAATATCGTCGGATCGACTCTACGCCGGTGAAACGGACAGAAAGTTGACCGCGATCAATCGCGGGGAGCCGGCGATGGAACCGATTGCACACCGCCCGGTGCAAGGCCCGCGACCTTCGGGGTCGGGCAGGCGACATCGCCATTCTGGGCACGGTTGCGCAGCGCGTGATCCATCAGCACGATGGCCAGCATCGCCTCCGCAATCGGCGTGGCGCGAATGCCCACGCAGGGGTCGTGACGGCCGTGGGTGTTGACGACAACGGGTTGGCCGGCTTTGTCAATGGTGCGACGATCCAGGCGCGTGCTGGCGGTTGGCTTGATGGCCATGCTGACGGTCACGTCCTGACCGCTGGAAATGCCGCCGAGCACGCCACCGGCGTTGTTGGACAGAAAACCTTCCGGCGTCATTTCGTCGGAATGCTCGGTGCCGAGTTGCGACACGCTGGCAAATCCGGCACCGATCTCCACGCCCTTCACCGCGTTGATGCTCATCATTGCATAGGCAATATCGGCATCGAGCCGGTCGTACACCGGCTCGCCCCAGCCGACCGGAACGCCCGTGGCCACCACATTGATACGCGCCCCCACCGAATCGCCCGACTTGCGCAGCTCGTCCATATAGCTCTCGAGCTGGGGAACGATGGCCTGGTTGGGCGCAAAAAAACTGTTGCCGTCGACGTCATCCCAAGAGACGAAAGGAATTTCGACCGGCCCGAGTTGCGCCATGTAGCCACGGATCACGATGCCGTAGCGCTCGAACAACCACTTGCGTGCGATAGCGCCGGCAGCCACGCGCACCGCGGTTTCCCGAGCCGAAGAACGGCCGCCGCCACGATGGTCGCGGATGCCGTATTTCTGCCAGTAGGCGTAATCGGCATGACCCGGCCGGAAGCTTTCGGCGATGTTGCCGTAGTCCTTGGAGCGCTGATCCTGATTGCGGATCAGCAGGGAAATCGGCGTTCCGGTAGTGACACCTTCGAAAACGCCGGACAGGATTTCAACGGTATCGGGCTCGCGCCGCTGAGTGACGTGGCGGGAGGTGCCGGGCTTTCGCCGGTCCAGTTCGACCTGGATGTCGGCCTCGCTGATTGCCAGGCCCGGGGGGCAGCCGTCCACCACGCAACCAATGGCGGGACCGTGGGATTCGCCGAAGGAGGTGACGCAGAAAAGCTTGCCAAGCGTATTACCGGACATGGGAAAACTCGCGAAGACGTGAATGGGGAAAAAGGCCGTCCGCCCAGAACTGCCGGACAAGCGGCGGAGAATAGCACGCCGCCGGCAGAGCGCCGGCGACGCAGAGGAGACAGACTTACTGGAAGAACTCGTCGAGCCGGCCGAAGACCGGATGCTCGCCGGCGTGCTTATGGACGTAAAGCACATCCTCCAGCTTCTCGACCTGTTTGATCATCTTCTCGAGGCGCTGATCTTCGAAGACGAGCAGCCAGATGCGACTGGTTTCACCGCTGCCGACCGGCATGCACAGGATGCCTTCGACGTTGAACGCACGGCGGGCAAACAGCCCGCAGATGTGGCTCATCACGCCGGGGTGGTTGGCCACGCCCAGTTCCAGCACAACCTTGTGGAAACCGTTGTGCTCGGGCACGTCGGGAATGAACTCGGACAGCGGCTTGGTTTCGGTAGTGTTCTGTTCGGACATCGTGTTGTCTCCTCGGGCTTAACCGATCATCTCGGAGTTGGCGGCGCCCGGCGGCACCATCGGGTAGACGAATTCGTTCGGATCGATCGTCGCGTGGATCAGGCAGGGGCCCGGCGTGTGCAGGGCTTCGGCCAGGGTGGCGCGGGGGTTCGGCGACGGATCCAGATCGACCGCGCGCATGCCGAAGCCTTCGGCGATCTTCAGGAAGTCGGTCGGGCGCTCGTAGCGGGACGCCATGATGCGCTTGCCATAGAAAAGGTTCTGCTGCTGATGCACCAAACCGAGAGACTGGTTATTGAACAGCACGATCTTGACGTTGACGTCTTCCTGAGCGGCGGTCGCCATCTCCTGGATGTTCATCTTCAGGCTGCCATCGCCGGAGAAGCACACCACGGTACGATCCGGTGCGGCCAGCGCGGCGCCGATGGCGGCCGGGAAGCCAAAGCCCATGGTGCCGAGGCCACCCGAATTGAGCCACTGGCGCGAACGGCGGAACGGGTAGGCTTGGGCAACCCACATCTGGTGCTGTCCGACGTCGCTGGTGATGATCGCGCTGTCGTCGAGACAGCTTGCCACCGCGTGGATGAGGCCGTAAGGCGTGCGGGGATCGTCGACGCCCGGCATGGCCAGCGGAAAGCGGCCCTTGAGACTTTCCACGTGGGACAGCCAGCGCTTGCGCAATTGCGGCTTGACCCGCGGCAGCAGTTCGGAGAGCACCTGCCCCACGTCGCCGGCAATCGCGACGTTGGCGTTCTTGACCTTGTGCAGCTCGGAACGGTCGATGTCGATGTGGATGATCTTGGCGTTCGGGCAAAACTCGGCCGTCTTGCCGATGGCGCGGTCGTCGAAGCGTGCGCCGACGCAGATCAGCAGATCGGCTTCTTCGAGAACATAGTTGGTATAGCGCGCACCGTGCATGCCGAGCATGCCCAGGGACAGCGGGTGGTCCATCGGCATCGCACCGAGCGCCATCAGCGTCATGGTGGTCGGCAGGGAAGCCTGCTCGGCCAGCGTAACCGCCATGTGCGCAGCCCCCGAGTGGATCACGCCACCGCCGAGATAAAGCACCGGACGCTCGGCGGCCTCGATCATCTTCGCGGCCTCTTCAATGGCGGCGATATCGAAGCCGGGCGCGGCATCGGGCACGACCACATCGGGATAATCCTCGAAGCTCACCATCTGGTTCTGCACGTCCTTCGGCACGTCGATCAGCACCGGACCGGGACGGTCGGACATGGCAATGCGGAAGGCCGCCGGCACAACCGTCAGCAGGTCCTTGGCCGAACGGACCAGAAAGTTGTGCTTGGTGATGGGAATCGTCAGACCGTAGGTGTCGACTTCCTGAAAGGCATCCGTGCCGATCATCGACAGCGGCACCTGACCGGTCAGGGCGATTATCGGGATCGAATCGAGCTTGGCGTCGGCGATGGCCGTCACCAGATTGGTCGCGCCCGGGCCGCTGGAAGCCATGCAGACCTCGGGCTTGCCGGACACTCGGGCCATGCCCTGAGCGATAAAACCGGCACCTTGCTCGTGACGGCAGAGAACGTGGTGGATTTCGCTCTTCGACAGGGCGTCATACATCGGCAGGGCCGCACCGCCGGGCACGCCGGCGATAGTGCTGATTCCTTGCCGTTCGAGCAGCCTCATGATCAGGTCTGCTCCAGTCATTTGCATCATCGAGTTTCTCCTTGGGGCTTGAAAGCCGCACTGCAGGCCAGGCCGGGGCGCATCAAAAGACAAAACCCCCGCCGGTTGCGCGCCGGCGGGGGTCTGAATTCTTGATTGACTACCTGGGACCCTTACGACGCGCGCTCACCTACGCTTACTACGCGTACTACAACAACGTCGACGGGCAGGAAAGTCACGATTCGGGTCACTGGGGTCACTAAGTCATCTGAAAACTACTCGCGGATTATTCTCACAAAGCCCCGAAAACACAAGCTGTTTTTGCAGCGCACCACCCAATAAGCCACAGCGTCCGCGTCAACCGTCGCGCAGCATGCGCCGGAGTATCTTGCCGACGTTGCTCTTGGGAAGCTCGTCGCGAAACTCGACGAACCTTGGCACCTTGTAGCCAGTCAGGCCAGCCCGGCAGTGGGCGATCAGGGCTTCGGCGGTCAGGCTCCGATCCTTGCGGACGACGAATATCTTCACCGCTTCGCCGGAATGCTCGTCCGGCACGCCAAGCGCCGCCACCTCCATGACCCCCGGATGGGAGGCAACGACATCCTCCACCTCATTTGGATAGACGTTGAAACCTGACACCAGGATCATGTCCTTCTTGCGATCGACGATGCGCACAAAACCGTCTGCATCGATGGTCGCCACATCCCCGGTACGCAGAAAGCCATCGTAGGTAAAAACCCGCCGAGTGTCCTCCGGACGGTTGTAATAGCCCTTCATCACCTGCGGACCGCGCACGCACAGTTCGCCCGGCATGCCCGGCAACACCTCGTGCCCCTCATCGTCGCGCAGACTGATGTCGGTCGACGAAATGGGCAGACCGATGGAATGGTTGAACTCGGGGAGATCCAGCGGATTGATGCACACCGCCGGCGACGTTTCGGTCAGCCCATAAGCTTCGGACAACGGCTTTCCCGTCACCTGCTTCCAGCGCTCCGCCACTGCTTGCTGCACCGCCATCCCGCCACCCAGGGCAACTTTCAGGGCCGAGAAATCCAGCTTTGCGAATTCGGGATTATTGAGCAGCGCATTGAACAGCGTATTGACGCCGGTAATGACCGTGAACGGGTATTTTCCGAGTTCCGCGACAAAACCGGGAATGTCCCGCGGGTTGGTGATCAGCACATTGCAGGCGCCGATCTTGAAGAAGGTCAGGCAGTTCGCGGTCAGCGAAAAGATGTGATAGAGCGGCAACGCGGTGATGATGACCTCAACGCCCTCCTTCACATAAGAACTGATCCAGGCATGGGCCTGCTGCAGGTTTGCGACGATGTTGCCGTGGGTGAGCATCGCCCCTTTGGCCACGCCGGTCGTGCCGCCGGTGTATTGCAGATAGGCCAGATCGTCGTGGGTGATGGTGACGGGCATGAGCGGATGCTCGCCCCCCAGACTGAGCGCCTCACGAAACCCCACCGAACCGGGAAGACTCCATTCCGGCACCATCTTCTTGAGGTGCCGCACCACAAAATTCACCACCAGCGATTTGGGAAAACCCAGCAGGTCGCCCAGCCCCGTCACCACCACATGGCGCACCGAGGCAGTGTCGGCAATCACCTCCTGCAAGGTATGGGCGAAGTTCTCAACGATGACGATGGCCTCACAGCCGGCATCGCGCAACTGGTGTTCCAGTTCACGGGCGGTGTAGAGAGGATTGACGTTCACCACCGTGAAACCCGCTCGCAGAATGCCGAACATCGCGACCGGATACTGCAAGCAGTTGGGCATCATCAGGGCCACACGCGCGCCCTTGCCAAGTTTGAGTTCGCCCTGCAGATAACCGGCAAACTGACGGGAAAGCGCTTCGAGCTCGCTGTAAGTGAGGGACTTGCCCATGCACACGTAGGCGGTCCGGTCAGCGAACCTGCCAACGCTCTTGTCGAACAGATCGACCAGAGAAGTAAACTCTCCCGCGTCGATCTCGGCGGGTACGCCAGGGGGATAGCTTTTCAGCCAGATCTTGTCCATGTTGTCTCCTTTGTAGTTGGTAGCAAAGCTAAGCCCATCCGGAACGCGGGCGCTGCCATGCAACATCCCATTCCGACGGAACCCGCCCTCCCCAGGCGGCCCGGCACCCGAAGGCACCGCTTTCCAACATACTTTTCGACCGACGTTTAGACGCCTTTTTGTCAGGCCGCTCCGCCCCCTGCGCGGAACAGCCCGTTTACAGCCCGAATACTGCTAAATCGATCCGGAAATACTCAAACTTTGTCTTCCTCGGTAGGCCAGTTGCGGATGTAGTTTTTCAGCATGCGATTCTCGAAGCTCTGCTCTTCGAGCACAGCCTTTGCCACGTCATGGAACGACACCACGCCCATCAGGGTCGTGCCGTCCATCACCGGCAGATAACGCTGGTGATGCTCGACCATCAAGCGACGCAGTTCGTCCATTTCCATGTTCAAAGCCGCGGCGAACGGGTCCTTGATCATGGCTTCGCTGACCGGCAACGCCTGCCATTCGGCACCGGCCTTCTGGGCTGCGATCAGGACTTCACGGAAGGTCAGCAGACCCGCCATGCGCCCCTTGTCGAACACCACCAGAGAACCGACGTCCTGTTCGGTCATGACTGCAACGGCCTCGGAAAGGCTCTTGTTGGAAGGGACCGTGAAAAGGACTTTGCCTTTGATCGCCAGAATTTCGCTAACCAGCATTTTCGTTTCCTTTGGGTGGCGTCGAATCGCCTTGATCAATACTGACGGGATAGTATTCGATTGCACATGCGGAGAGAAGGCTGCGGGAATAAGGACTTACCCGAGTCACCCCAGGCTGCGAAACACGCCCCAACACACCGCACGATGCTCCGCAGCCCGCCACCGTCGGGCAAAACGCCGCTCAGCGTTCGAGATACTTGAGCTTGTCCTCGACACCGCGCCAGTCGTCGGCATCCGCCAGCGGTTCCTTGCGCTCGACGATGGGAGTCCATTTCGCCGCCAGTTCCGCGTTGAGCGCGATAAAGCCCTGCTGATCGGCCGGCACGTCGTCCTCGGCAAAAATCGCCTCGGCGGGACACTCCGCCACACAAAGGGTGCAGTCGATGCATTCGTCTGGATCGATCACCAAAAAATTGGGGCCTTCCCGAAAGCAATCGACGGGACACACATCGACACAATCGGTGTACTTGCAGCGAATGCAGTTTTCGGTGACGACGTAGGCCATGCTGTGCTCCTTTTTTCTTGGCGCTGTCAGCCTTCGCAGAAAGGCCATCGACAGCAAACTAAGTGAAATGTTTGGCTCTGGAATATACCTCATTCGCCCGGCACCATGATGGCACCGGCCGAACCGAAGCCCACCGCAGTCAACCGGAGCCGAGCTCCATTAACATGCTCCGCAACCCGGCTAGCACAGATTTGAGTGGGTGGCGAGAAAAGCGCTTTTCACGCGGAAGAATATTCGCTAGCATCCCGCTATCTGCCTCCCTGCCGGGGCTACACGGTTTCGGTCCCTGCCGAAAACGTCCCTCTCTCCCGGCAATCCCAAACACACCCCCTGAATTCGTGAGGAACCATGAGCGAACATATTCATTACGTCACCGACTCAAACTTCGAAGCCGAAGTTCTGCAGTCCCAAAGCCCTGTGCTGGTCGATTACTGGGCTGAGTGGTGCGGCCCCTGCAAGATGATCGCGCCGATCCTGGACGACGTGGCTAAGGAATACGAGGGCAAACTCAAGGTCGCCAAGCTCAACATCGACGAGAACCAGGAAACGCCCGCCAAATACGGCATTCGCGGCATTCCGACGCTGATGCTGTTCAAGGGTGGCAACATCGAGGCTACCAAAGTTGGCGCCCTGTCCAAGTCCCAGTTGACTGCGTTCATTGACAGCCACCTGTAAGCAGGTTAGATTTATCCGAGCCAGTCACTAAAACGGCACTTCCGGGGCGATCGAACCGAGACCCCCGGTGTCGTTGTACAGTCCGAGCACTTCTGCTGCTGTACATGCTGTAGCGAATCCGCTGTAGCTCATCCCCCACCTCTCTCTTTCCCCCATCCCCCACCGCTGCCAGCCATGCAACTCTCGGAGCTCAAGTCTCTCCACGTCGGCCAATTGCTCGAAATGGCCATCGCCAACGAAATCGAAGGTGCCAATCGCCTGCGCAAGCAGGAGCTCGTCTTTGCGCTGCTCAAGAACCGCGCCAAGAAGGGTGAGCCGATCTACGGCGATGGGGTCATGGAGATTCTGCCGGACGGCTTTGGCTTCCTGCGATCGCCGGATACTTCGTATCTCGCGGGCACGGATGACATCTATGTCTCGCCGAGCCAGATCCGCCGGTTCAACCTGCATACCGGCGACACGGTCGAAGGGGAGATCCGCACCCCGAAAGAAGGCGAGCGCTACTTTGCGCTGGTAAAGGTCGACAAGGTCAACTTCGAGCCGCCCGAGGCTGCCAAGCACAAGATCCTGTTCGAGAACCTGACGCCACTGCATCCGAACCAGTGCCTCAAGCTCGAGCGGGACATCCGGGGCGAAGAGAACATCACGTCCCGCGTGATCGACATGATCTCGCCGATCGGCAAGGGGCAACGTGGCCTTCTGGTCGCACCGCCCAAGAGCGGCAAGACCGTGATGCTGCAGCACATCGCCCATTCGATCACCTCCAACCACCCGGATGTCGTCGTAATCGTCCTGCTGATCGACGAACGCCCCGAAGAAGTGACCGAAATGCAACGCTCGGTCAAAGGCGAGGTCGTCGCCTCGACTTTTGATGAACCGGCCATCCGGCACGTCCAGGTTGCCGAGATGGTCATCGAAAAAGCCAAGCGGCTGGTCGAGCACAAGAAGGATGTGGTCATCCTTCTCGACTCCCTCACCCGCCTGGCCCGCGCATACAACACGGTCGTGCCTGCATCCGGCAAAGTTCTGACGGGCGGCGTGGACGCAAACGCACTGCAGAAGCCGAAGCGTTTCTTCGGTGCCGCACGGAACATCGAAGAAGGTGGCTCGCTCACCATCATCGCGACCGCCCTCATCGACACCGGCAGCCGCATGGATGACGTGATCTATGAGGAGTTCAAGGGCACCGGCAACATGGAAATCCACCTTGACCGCCGCATGGCCGAAAAGCGCGTCTATCCAGCAATCAACGTGAACCGCTCCGGCACTCGTCGTGAAGAGCTGCTGCTCAAGTCCGACATCCTTCAGAAGGTCTGGGTGCTGCGCAAACTTCTTTACGGCATGGACGACATCGATGCGATGGAGTTCCTCCTCGACAAGATCAAGGCGACCAAGAACAACGGCGAGTTTTTCGACGCCATGCGCCGGGGCTGATCAAGCTCTCGACCACTCGCCCCAAACGACAAGGCCTCGCAAATCGCGAGGCCTTGTCGTTTTATCTTCTGCAAATCAGATCAGCGCCAGTAAGTCAGGCTTCCATCCTGTTGATTTCACCCGACGTACGCTGAAAGAACAGCGTAGACAGACTCGATGCGGCACAGACCAGCCAGAACGCGAAGAAGCCGATGGAGTAGGTCGCCACCCCCGAAAAATGTACTGGCGCACCAAACAGGTATAGCTCCTGCGGATTGATTACCGTGAAGAAAATGACCTCGGCGACACCTGCAACGAGGAACGACGGCCACAAGACCTGAATCACTTTCAACATACGAACCTCCTGACGGCAGACCTGCACTGACACCACAACATCACGAAGACGATGCGGCCTGAAAGACCGAAGTAAAAAAACTCCTTCAAACCGCAGTATCGCAAAAATCAGTTAACCGGCTTGAGATCAGCAGAATCCAGCCGAACTTCGGTCTCCGTCGGCAAAAATGCGGAGCCGGACAAACGCCAAGTGCGGGACTCATCCTCAAGCAGCACCTTCCAGTGAGCGCTGGTGATGGCGGTATCGACAACGCCACTGTATCTCCCATCGCGACGCTCAAGAACGAATTTCTGGTCCATCCCGCTCTTGGTAGGGTGAGCCAATGTCAAGAAAAGTTTCTCGGGCAACGCAACACCGGCCTTCGACTCAAGCACGACGCCAACCTCTTCCGAGCTGAACTTGACCGTACCGACAAGCCCGCTATCGCGCGCGGCCACAACCTTGGCCAAGGTCTGGTTGATGGCCAGACCTTGCTTGTAATAGTCGTCTGCCACCAGGCCATCAAACGACGTAATGGCCAGCCAGAGCGTGATGAACCCAGCGACAACGGCCGTGGCCGGCATCAACATCAGTAACCACGTCCAACGTTCCTTGTACCAGGGCTTTGATTGGTGCGCTGCTTGCATAGTACTCACATTCAGATAGTTCTAAAGGTTCTTGCCCCACAGGGACGAAAGCGGGCTCATGAGCACCAGCGCTCAGGTCCGACGCTTCAATATAACCGGAATTCGAATCTCGGGAACGCTGAAACAAAAACAGCAACGATCAACCGAGTCGAGGAAAATTGAACCGAGATCTCCGACGCGGTTCAGGCCACCCGCGCAGCTACGACGGAGATGACTCCGCATGACACATTCAAAATCGAAGTCAGCCCCAAGTCACCAAGCGTGGCTGTCAGGATAGAGCAGCTCCATTATCGACGTCTGAACACCTCTGCCTGTTGAGATGATGAAACCAACCTGGGGCCTTTACGCAACCAAACCCAGGGCGCCACATTTTGGTCTGGCCCAAACTGAAAAAGCCCCCCGGAGAACCCGGGGAGCTTTTGATCAGCATACCGTCTGCAGATGTGATTACTTCGCTTCTGCCGGCGCAGCCTTCGAGAGACTCATCACGTAAGCGGCAAGCAGATGCACTTTGTCTTCACCCAAGAAGTCCTTGAATGCAGGCATCTGATTGGAACGACCATTTGTGACGGTCTCGATGATCGTTGCTTCAGCAGAACCGTACAGCCAGGTCTTGTCGGTCAGGTTCGGCGCGCCAAGAGCAGGCGTACCCTTGGCGTCAGCACCGTGACAGGCGGCGCAGTTCTGAGCAAAAAGTTCCTTGCCCTGCTGAGCGCGCAGCGAGTCGTGGGCCAGACCAGACAGCGAACGGACGTAGTTGGCGACGTTCTTGACACCATCAGCACCGAGCGCCGGGCCAAACGGCGGCATCATGCCCTGACGGCCGCCGAGGATCGTGGTGCGGATGGTTTCCGGTTCACCACCATACAGCCAGTCGCTGTCAGTGAGGTTCGGGAAGCCCTTGGCACCCTTAGCGTCAGCACCGTGACACTGAGCGCAATAGGTCAGGAACAGACGCTGCCCCATCGCATTGGCTTCCTTGTCGCCGGCGACGGCGTTGAGGTCCATGGTGCGGAACTTGGCGAAGATCGGGCCGTACTTCTCGGCTGCGGCCTTCTGCTCAGCCTCCCACTGGCCACCGGAAGACCAGCCCAGCTTGCCCTGGTTGTTGCCGAAGCCGGGGTACATGGACAGGTAGGCGATCGCAAAGATGATCGTGATCCAGAACATGTACATCCACCAGCGCGGCAGCGGATTGTTGTACTCCTGCAGGGTCTCGTCCCAGATGTGGTCATGCAGCCCCACCGGGCCAGACGTCCGCGCCTTGTTGTTCGAAACCAGCACGAACACGCAGAACGCAATGCTCAGGAACACCAGCACCATCACATAGGCGTTCCAGAAACCGCTAACAAAGTCAGCCATTTTTATTTCCTTCCTTGGTTTGCCGTGCCCCTTCGGGAGCAGGCAAGTCGTCCTCGCTGAACGGCAGGAGTGCCGCCTCGTCAAATCCCTTGCGCGCACGACTGCTGAAAGCCCACAGCGTGATCCCGATGAAGCAAACCAACGCCAGAACCGTTACAACTGCACGTGCGTCATTGATATCCAAGGTCAGACTCCTGCGTTCTCAGAATGGTTACCTGGCGGTTCAGCTACCCGCCTTGCCGGACGCCTCAGCCGCACCTTGAGCCGGCACAGCGGGTTCGGCAGCAGGTGCAGGCTCGGCCGCAGCAGCCGGCGCGGATGCCGGAGCAGCCTTGCCAGCACTCAGCGCGGTGCCGAGCCCCTGAAGGTAAGCGATGACGGCCTCCAGTTCGGTCTTGCCTTCCAGGGCCTTGCGAGCCCCCTGGATCTCCTCGTCGGAGTAAGGCACGCCAACCTTGCGCAGCGCGGTCATCTTGGCTTCGATGTCGTCGATCTTGGCCGGACGATCAAGCCACGGGAAGGCAGGCATGTTGGATTCCGGCACCACATCGCGAGGATTGATCAGGTGGATACGGTGCCACTGATCAGAGTAACGGCCACCCACGCGGTGCAGGTCAGGACCAGTCCGCTTGGAACCCCACTGGAACGGGTGATCATAGACATACTCACCAGCAACGGAGTAATGACCATAACGCTCGGTTTCGGCACGGAACGGGCGAATCATCTGGGAGTGGCAGTTGTAGCAGCCTTCCCGGATGTAGATGTCGCGACCGACCAGGCGGACGGGATCGTAAGGCTTGAGGCCTTCCACCGGCGTGGTGGTGGACTTTTGATGGAACAGCGGGACGATTTCCACCAGACCACCGACGCTCACGGTCAGAAGCGTGAAGACGATCAGCCAGCCAACCTTGCGTTCAATGAAGTCGTGATTCGATTGAGCCATGATTATTTTTCCTCCCGATCAGGCGTGGGCGCCAGCAGGAGCCAGCACCGGAGCGTCGTAAGCCTTTTGACCGGCAATGGTCTTGATCATGTTGTAGAACATGATCAGCATGCCGCCCAGGAACAGCACGCCGCCGAGGACGCGAATCGCCCAGAACGGGTAGCTGGCCTTGACAGACTCAACGAAGGAATAGGTCAGGGTGCCGTCCGGGTTGGTGGCACGCCACATCAGGCCTTGCATCACGCCAGAAATCCACATGGAGGCGATGTACAGCACGATGCCGATGGTCGCAATCCAGAAGTGGGTGGTGATCAGCTTGGTGGAATACATCTCGGTCTTGCCGTACATACGCGGGATCAGGTAGTACATGGCGCCGATGGACACCATCGCAACCCAGCCCAGAGCACCGGAGTGGACGTGACCAACGGTCCAGTCGGTGTAGTGGGACAGCGCATTCACGGTCTTGATCGACATCATCGGGCCTTCGAAGGTCGACATGCCGTAGAAGGACAGCGAGGTGATCAGGAACTTCAGGATCGGGTCGGTGCGCAGTTTGTGCCATGCGCCGGACAGGGTCATGATGCCGTTGATCATGCCGCCCCAGGAGGGAGCCAGCAGGATGAGCGAGAAGACCATGCCGATCGACTGGGTCCAGTCAGGCAGCGCGGTGTAGTGCAGGTGGTGCGGGCCCGCCCACATGTACGTGAAGATCAGCGCCCAGAAGTGGACCACGGACAGACGATAGGAGTAAACCGGGCGACCAGCCTGCTTCGGGACGAAGTAGTACATCATGCCGAGGAAGCCAGCGGTCAGGAAGAAGCCCACCGCGTTGTGACCGTACCACCACTGGATCATCGCGTCCTGAACGCCGGCATAGGCGGAGTAGGACTTGGTCAGGGAGACCGGGATCTCCGCGCTGTTAACCAGGTGCAGCAGGGCAACGGTGAGGATGAAGGCGCCGTAGAACCAGTTGGCCACATAGATGTGGGTGGTCTTGCGGGTACCAATGGTGCCGAAGAAGACGATGGCGTAGGAGACCCAGACCACAGTGATCAGGATGTCGATCGGCCATTCTAGCTCGGCGTACTCCTTGCCGGACGTGAAACCCAGCGGAAGGGTAATGGCAGCGAGCACAATAACCAGCTGCCAGCCCCAGAACGTGAAGGCAGCAAGGCCAGGCGCGAAGAGCCGGGTGTGGCAAGTACGCTGTACGCAGTAGTAAGAAGTCGCAAAGAGAGCACAGCCACCAAACGCAAAGATAACCGCGTTGGTGTGGAGCGGGCGGAGCCGTCCAAAGTGCAGCCATTCGGCAACGTTCAACTCAGGCCATACGAGCTGTGCTGCGGCGATAACGCCGACCAGCATGCCCACGATGCCCCAAACCACCGTCATGATGGCGAACTGCCGCACGACTTTATAGTTGTAAGTCTGCGATTGCATGTGAGTCACCTCAAGAAAAAAAAAACAAAACCCCCCATACCCACCGGAAAGACCGAGCACCGGCAGGCTTCGCGGAAGGATACCCCGCGATTAGGGCGACATTTTGACACAGATCAACTTCATTGCAGCGCGGCACGGCGGAACTCTTTGTGGCGTGAGGCTTTCCGCCTGATTTCAGCGCTCTGAAAAATGGTGTTTCGGGGAGAATCTGGATGCACGTCATTGACGGATCACGATGCGCCGTGCTGCCCCCCACAACCGACTATCAGTTTTTTGCGAACAATATTTGCTGACAATGTTGATTTTATTTATCTAGCGATCGCGCTAAGCTTAAGAGGAGTCACCCACAACAGGAGCTTCCATGAAATCCCTCGCCCTTCTGACTGCCACGCTGGCCCTGGGTCTGACCCTGATCTCCGGCGATGCAGACGCAGCCAAACGTTTTGGCGGCGGAAAATCTTCTGGTATGCAGCGCCAGGAAATGAACCAACCCCACACCACCAACGCGACGCCCGCCACGCCGGCCCAGGCACCGGGCGCAGCTGCCGCCCCTGCCCGCTCCCAGCAGGCTGGCGCACCTGCCGCCCCCCAGGCCCAGCCCAAGCGCTCCTGGATGGGCCCGCTCGCCGGGCTCGCCGCAGGCATCGGTCTCGCGGCCCTTGCCTCGCACTTCGGCTTTGGTGAAGAACTCGCGTCCATGATGACGATGGCCCTGATAGCGTTTGCGGTCATCGCGCTCATCGGGTTCTTCATGCGCAAGCGTGCCCAGCCTCAGCAGCCGGCACTGGCAGGTGCAGGCGGGATGCAATACACCGCCCACAACGCCGAGCAGGCAGCGGTTCAGCCGGCGCCTGTTGCCGGTGGTAGCGCCGCTGCCGCTGCCGTTGCCAGCACCCTGCCGGCCGACTTCGACGCCGAAGGCTTCGCCCGCAACGCTAAGGTCAACTTCATCCGGCTGCAGGCTGCCAACGATTCACGCAATCTCGAGGACGTCCGCGAGTACACCACGCCGGAACTGTTCGCCGAGATCAAGATGAACTGGATGGAGGAAGGCAGTGCGCCGCAGAAGACCGATGTGGTCTCGCTGAACGCCGAGGTGATCGACGTCACCGAGGAAGCCGGCCGCTACATCGTCAGCGTGCGCTTCACTGGCCTGCTGCGCGAAGAAGCGAACGCAGCGCCGGAACCCATCGACGAGATCTGGCACCTCACCAAGCCCCTTACCGGCGACGCTGGCTGGGTTGTTGCCGGCATCCAGCAAGCCCACTAAGAGCCACGCCCCCGCCGACGTCAAAAGCGCCGCGCGGGGGCGCATCCGGCCTCGTTAAAGCTCGCTACAAATTCAGAAGTTGCGGCGCGGCCCTGGTGGATCGCCGTACGCACCGCCCTCTCCCAAGAGCCCGCCCCACCTGACCGACCTCCCGACGCGGGGCCCTCTTACATATATATATGTAGAGAGACGATCGCCCCGCCCTACTCCGGATCCATGATCCCGGTTTCCAGCGATTCAAAACCCGTCTTCGCAGCCTCCGAGATGGCCAGCACGCAGGGATGCGTGAGGCGTCGCTCGACCGAAATCGCGTAGTACTCCACCCTAACCTCTGACGCCCGGCCTAGCAGCACAAGATCGCCGTCGGCAAGCGTCTCCTGTTCGATCGCCGTTGGCACCGCGAACGCGCCCACCCCGGCGCGCCCGAAGGCTGTCATCAACGCGGTGTCGTCAAATTCGCCAACGATGCGCGGACGAAGGCGCTTGCGATCGAGCCATTCGAGCAGCTTCCGCCGGATGGCCGAATCGTCGCCGGGCAGCAGGGCCGGCAGATCAGCGATGCATTCGGGAAAGGTCCACGACGCATCGCCCACCAGCGCGCGCGCAGCAAAAAAGCTCAGGCCGGAATCGCCAAGCCGGTGGTTGTAGGCCCGCACATCGACGGAAGGCGGGATCGGCGAGTCGGCGATCACCAGATCCAGGCGGTGAATGGCGAGCTCCGCCAGCAGGCGGTCGAGACGCCACTCGCGGCAGATGATGCGCACCGGATCGGCGGGATTCACCGCCGGGCGCAACAGCCGGTACGCCAGTGACTTGGGCACCGCGTCGGACACCCCGACACGGAACTCCGCCGGCCGACCCTTGGGGTAGTGGCGCAGTGCCTGCTCGAGCTCTGCGCCCAAAGTGAACATCTCGTCGGCGTACTCCATCGCCAGCCGCCCGGCCGGGGTGAGTTCCAGCGAGCGGCCATCGCGGGAGAACAGCTGGGTGTCGAGGCTTTCCTCCAGCAGCCGGATCTGCCCGCTGATGGTCTGCGGGGTGATGTGCAGGGCCTCGCCCGCCTTGACGACGCCGCCACTGCGGGCGGTCTTCCAGAAGTAGAACAAGTGTTTCAGATTCATGCCGGGCTCCGTGCTGGCGCAAACGATTCGGGATTCTCGAATCATTCCTTCTCATATTGCGACTTTATTTTACGCCTTGACGAACCTAGAGTTAAATCCTGATCCAGATCACCGGAGCCATCCCATGGAAATCCATATCAAGACTATCGGCCTGCCCGGCGCCAAGAAGCTCCGGAGCATCGCCACCGCGCGCATCGGCGCGGCCCTCGGCCGCGTCGGCCATGCCGTCCAGTCCGTCACCATCCGCCTGAGCGGCATGCACAAGCCACTGGGCGTCGCCGACAAGCTGTGCCGGGTCGTCATCCAGATGAAAGGACGCTTCGTCGTGTTCGAAGAACTGGGTCCGGACGCGGGGCGTGTCATCGAGCGGGCTGCGGCCCGAGTCCAGTCGGCCATCGCCAGCCAGGCAGGCGCCCACGAAGCAGGCCGTACCGCACTGCCCGCCTGACGCCAGACGCCGGCATTTCCGGATAAAATCGCGGGCCGAACGCCATCTGCGGGACACGACGCCCGCCATGTCTCCATGCTCAGAATCTCCGAACTCCGGCTCCCCCTCGATCATGCGGCCGAGGCCCTGCCCGCCGCCATCGTCCAGCGCCTTGGCATCAAGCCCGCCGACCTCCTCGACTTCAAGGTGTTCAAGCGCAGCTACGATGCGCGCAAGAACCAGTCGCTGTCCTTCATCTACATCATCGACGCCGAAGTGCAGAACGAAGCGGCGCTGCTGAAGAAGTTCGCTGGCGACCTCCATGTCAAGCCGTCGCCCGACACCGAATACCATTTCGTCGGCCATGCGCCGGCCAACTTTGCCAACCGCCCGGTGGTGATCGGGTTTGGCCCGTGCGGGATCTTCGCCGCGCTGGTGCTGGCCCAGATGGGTTTCCGGCCGATCGTGCTGGAGCGTGGCAAGGCCGTGCGCGAGCGCACCCAGGACACCTGGGGCCTGTGGCGCAAGAACAACCTCAACCCCGAATCCAACGTGCAGTTTGGCGAAGGCGGCGCCGGCACCTTCTCGGACGGAAAGCTCTACAGCCAGATCAAGGACCCGCGCCACCTGGGCCGCAAGGTGCTCACCGAATTCGTGAAGGCCGGCGCGCCCCCCGAGATCCTCTACGTGGCGAAGCCCCACATCGGCACATTCCGGCTGGTGGGCATGGTCGAGACCATGCGTGCCGAGATCATCGCCCTGGGCGGCGAGATCCGCTTCCAGCAGCGCGTGACCGACATCGTCATCGAAGACGGTCAGGTGCGAGGCGTGAAGACAGCCGCCGGCGACGAGATCCTGGCCGACCACGTGGTGCTGGCCCTCGGCCACTCGGCGCGGGACACCTTCGAGATGCTCCACGACAAGGGCGTGTTCATGGAAGCCAAGCCCTTCTCGGTGGGCTTCCGGATCGAGCACCCCCAGTCGCTCATCGACAAGGCCCGCCTCGGCCCCCACGCCGGCCATCCGCTGCTCGGCGCAGCCGACTACAAACTGGTGCACCACGCCTCCAACGGCCGGGCGGTGTACAGCTTCTGCATGTGCCCGGGCGGCACGGTGGTGGCCGCCACGTCGGAGCCCAACCGGGTCGTCACCAACGGGATGAGCCAGTATTCCCGCAACGAGCGCAACGCCAACGCGGGCATCGTCGTCGGGATCACGCCCGAGGATTACCCGGGCGGCCCGCTGGCCGGCATCGAATTCCAGCGCAAGCTGGAGAGCCGCGCCTTCGAACTGGGCGGCGGCACCTACGAGGCGCCGGCCCAGCTTGTCGGCGATTTCCTGCAGGGCAAGCCATCCACCAAGCTGGGCAGCGTCGAGCCCTCGTACAAGCCGGGCGTGCATCTTGGCGACCTCGCCAGCGCCCTGCCCGACTACGCGATCCAGGCGATCCGCGAGGCCATCCCGGCCTTCGACCGCCAGATCCGCGGCTTCGACCTCTACGACGCGGTGCTCACCGGCGTCGAGACGCGCACCTCGTCGCCGCTGCGCATCACCCGCGGCGAAAACCTGCAGAGCCTGAACGTGAAAGGTCTTTACCCGGCCGGCGAAGGCGCGGGCTACGCGGGGGGGATTCTGTCGGCGGGGGTGGACGGCATACGGGTTGCCGAAGCCGTGGCCGAGGATCTGCTCAAGCCGGCCTGAGCGGCCAGCCGCGGATCAGCGGTTGACGAAACTACGGAAGGTGTTCGGGCGACCGAGCACCAGCCGGCCGAATTCGTCGAGCATCGCCGGGCCGATGGATTCGGGCAGCAGGGCACAGGTGGCAAAGCCGAGGCGCTCGAGGTTGCGCGACTCCATCACCACCTGCTGACGCTCGAAATCGGCCCGCCACACCACCCGCACCGTGATCTCGTCCGGGATGCGGAAGCTGGCGTGTTCGAGTTCGCGCTGGCTGCTGCGGCGCTCGGTGCATTCAAAACGCAGCCCCAGATCGAAGAGCACCTGCCGGAGCCGCTCGATGCCGCTGCCGGAGCGATCCAGCGTCCGCTCGCCAGGGCCTTTCAGGGTGAAGCCCAGGGTGACCCGCTCGATGCGGCCGCCATCGCTTTCTGACTGGGTGCGGAAATCGGCGAAGCCTTCGAGCCAGGTGAGATCGCGGAAGGCGTCGTCGGCGCCCAGGAAGTAATAGTCTCGCCCGATGCGGGGCTTGAGGTAATTGAGCTGCGTTGTCAGATCGTGGAAGTAGTCGAACATCGAGCGCAGACGGCGATCCAGGCTGTCCCGGGCGGCGTCGACGCGACGCGTCAGGTCATCGGCCCGGCGCTGGCTGATGACCACTTCATCCTTGAGCTGTTCGAGAAGCCCACCGCCCAGAGGGCGATGCGCCGGGGGCGGCGCCTCGACAGGCGCAGCCGGCAACGGCTGACTGCAGGACGGCGCCTCGACGGAAAGCCGCGGCGCAGGCGTGGATTCGGCCTCGAAACACACCTGCGGCAGCGCCTCCGGAAACTGGGTGGTGGACACCCGCAACCCGCTGGCCCGGGCGTCGATTTCCTGCACCCGCTGGCGTGCCGCTTCGATGTCGAACGAAGCGATATCGGCCAGCAGCGCCTCAGCCTCGGCGTCCAGCTGATCGGCATTGCCATGAACCACGCGGAGATTCGATTGCTTTCGGCGCACAGGCGACGATCCGACATGTAACAAAGGATGACATTATCCTTCGCCACCTTCCCGGCCGGCAAGTACCCCGATCAACAACGCGCAAAATATGACGCAAGCCCGGTGACAACCGCTGGCTGACGCCCGATTCCTCCACCGCAACCACCACATCGTGACCAGGCCGGCAAGCCGCATCGCGACTCGCCGGCCGTCACTTTCAGGCCTTCATCATCAGGCCGGCACGGAGCTCCGGATGAGGTGATCGAAGGCACCCAGCGACGCCTTCGCGCCCTCGCCCATGGCGATGATGATCTGCTTGTAGGGCACGGTGGTGCAGTCGCCCGCCGCGAAGACGCCCGGCACCGAGGTCTGGCCCTTGGCATCGACGATGATCTCGCCGCGGTCCGACAGCTCGACCACGCCCTTCAGCCAGTCGGTGTTGGGCAGGAGGCCGATCTGCACGAAGATGCCTTCGAGCTCGACGAGGTGCTCGCTGCCGCTCACCCGATCCTTGTAGCGGATGCCGTTCACCTTCTGACCGTCGCCGGTCACTTCGGTGGTCTGGGCGGACTTGATCACCGTGACGTTGGGCAGGCTATTCAGCTTGGTCTGGAGCACCGCGTCGGCGCGCAGGGTGTCAGCAAACTCGAGCAGCGTGACGTGGGAGACGATGCCGGCGAGATCGATGGCCGCCTCGACGCCCGAGTTGCCGCCGCCGATCACCGCCACGCGCTTGCCCTTGAAGAGCGGGCCGTCGCAGTGGGGGCAGAAGCACACGCCCTTGGCCTTGTACTCCTTCTCGCCCGGCACATTCATCTCGCGCCAGCGGGCGCCGGTGGAGAGGATCACCGACTTGCTCCTGAGGGTCGCGCCGTTTTCCAGTTCGATCTCGATAAGCGAGCCCGGAACGAGCTTCTTCGCCTTCTGCAGGTTCATCAGATCCACGTCGTACTGTTTGACGTGCTGCTCCAGCGCGGCGGCGAGCTTGGGCCCTTCGGTTTCCTTCACCGAGATGAAGTTCTCGATGCCGAGGGTGTCCATCACCTGACCGCCGAAGCGCTCGGCCACCACGCCGGTGCGGATGCCCTTGCGGGCCGCGTAGATCGCCGCCGCCGCGCCGGCCGGGCCACCACCGATCACCAGCACGTCGTACGCTGCCTTGGCGGAGAGTTCTTCGGCAGCCCGGGCGGACGCGCCGGTATCCACCTTGGCGAGGATCTCCTCGACGGTCATCCGGCCCTGGCCGAAGTTCTGGCCGTTGAGGAAGACCGTGGGCACGGCCATGATCTGGCGCTCATTGACGAGATCCTGGAACAGCGCGCCGTCGATCATCGTGCTGGTGACGCCGGGGTTGAGCACGGCCATCAGGTTGAGGGCCTGCACCACGTCCGGGCAGTTGTGGCACGACAGAGAGATGAAGGTCTCGAACTCGAACTTGCCGGGCAGCGCCTTGATCTGGTCGATCACAGCCTGCTCCACCTTGGGCGGATGGCCGCCAGTCTGCAGCAGCGCGAGGATCAGCGAGGTGAACTCGTGGCCCATCGGGATGCCGGCGAAGTGAATGCGCGGCGCCTGGCCGGGTTCGGCCACGCCGAAGGACGGGCGCAAGGCGTGCTGGCCGTCGTCGCGCAGCGTGACCCGGTTGGAGAGCTCGGCGATATCGACGAGCAGGCCGCGCAGCTCCTGGGCCTTGGCGCTGTCGTCGAGCGACGCGACGAGTTCGATCGGGCGCTGCAGTTTTTCGAGGTAGGCCTTGAGTTGGGTCTTGATGTTGGCGTCGAGCATGATGCGTCCTTTCGTGCGTTGCTTTCGGTGTGTTCGTTGATTCCAGGGAATCCCATCGCCAAACACTACCCCGGCGGGGCAATGCTTGACGCTGGAATCCGCACCGGGGCGGGCTTCCGCCCGGCGGGAGGGGTTTCAGCGATGATCGATCAGATCTTGCCGACCAGATCGAGGGACGGCGCCAGGGTGGCTTCGCCTTCCTTCCACTTGGCGGGGCAGACTTCGCCCGGGTGGGTCGCCACGTACTGGGCAGCCTTCACCTTGCGGAGCAGCTCGGAAGCGTCGCGGCCGATGCCCAGGTCGTGGATCTCGGCGACCTTGATCTCACCTTCCGGATTGACCACGAAGGTGCCGCGGAGCGCGAGGCCGGCGTCGGCGATCAGCACGTCGAAGTTCCTGGCGATGGCGTGGGTCGGGTCGCCGATCATCGGGTAGTTGATCTTCTTGATCGTCTCCGACGCGTCGTGCCAGGCCTTGTGGGTGAAGTGGGTGTCGGTGGAAACCGAGTACACCTCCACGCCGAGCTTCTGGAATTCCGGGTACAGATCGGCCACGTCGCCGAGCTCGGTCGGGCAGACGAAGGTGAAGTCGGCGGGGTAGAAGAAGAAGATCGACCACTTGCCCTTCACGGTCTCGTCGGTGACGGTGACGAACTTGCCATTGTGGTAGGCCTCGGCCTTGAAGGGTTTGATCTGGGTGTTGATGATTGCCATTTCGTTAGCTCCTGTGCGTTCAAAAAGAGGACAGGACGAATGGTAGAGATACGCGAACGATTGTTCTAATTGATTGTAGAAATCAAGTCGATTGTTACTATCTATCCATCAACACCAACGGAGCCGCAGCACCTCAGCCCCCCGTCGGGCCGTCGATGGGCAGCCGCACGTTGAAGGTGGTGCCCTTGCCCGGTTCGCTGAGCACCTTGATCGAGCCCCCGTGCCGCTCGACGATCCCCCACGACAGCGACAGGCCGAGGCCCGTGCCCTTGCCCACCGGCTTGGTGGTGTAGAAGGGCTCGAAGATCTGCGACAGCTTGTCGGGCTCGATGCCCGAGCCGGTGTCCGTCACGCTGATCTGCACGCTGTTATCGCCGGTGCATTCGGTACGCACGGTGATCTGCCCCTCGCCCTCGATGGCCTGGGCGGCGTTGACCACCAGGTTCATGAACACCTGGTTGAGCTGGGACGGGATGCAGCGGATGTGCGGCAGCTCGCCGTATTCCTTGACCAGCTTGCAGTGATACTTGAACTCGTTGCGGGCGATGTTGAGGGTCGAGTCCAGCCCCGCATGCATGTCGGCCCACACCCATTCCGAATCGCCGGAGTGGGAAAAGCCCTTCAGGTCGGCCACGATCTGGCGCACCCGATCCACCCCGTCCCGGGTCTCGGCGACGAGGCCGGAGACATCCTCCCGCAGAAAGTCGAAATCGATGCGCCGCAGGTGGGCCCGCACGTCGGCCAGGATGGCCTCGGCGTCGCGCCCGCCCGGGTTTTCGGCGCACAGGGTGGCAACGGCGAGCAGATCCTGCAGATAGCGCGCCAGGGCGCTGAGGTTGGACGCCACAAAGCCGATCGGGTTGTTGATCTCGTGGGCGATGCCCGCCGAAAGCTGGCCGATGGAGGCCATCTTCTCGGACTGCAGCAGCTGCATCTGGGCCACCTCCAGCTGCCGGGCGCCCTCCTCCATCTGGCTGACCATCGTGCGGTTGGTGACGCGCAGGCTGTCGCGCACCTCCTTGGCGTCGAGCTGGGCGCGGATGCGCGACAGGGCGATCGCCGAGCGCACGGGCTTGTGCAGGAAATCCGCCGCGCCCAGCTCGAAGCCGCGCAGCTCGCTGTCCTCGTCGTGGAGCGCGGTGACGAAGATCACCGGGATGTAGCGGGTCGCCTCGTCGGCCTGGAGCTGGCGCAGCACCTCGTAGCCATCCATGCCGGGCATCATCACGTCGAGCAGGATCAGATCGGGCTGAGGCCGGCTGCCGACAATCCGCAGCGCCTCCGCGCCGCTGTCCGCGAGACGGATCCGGTAGAAAGGCCGCAGCATCTCACCCAGCGTACGCAGGTTGGTGGAATTGTCGTCGACGATCAGAATGACTTTCATGGTCCGGATCAGGCCTGGTTCGGTACGCGAAGAAGCGCGGGCGGTACGTTGGTTCTCATTCCGTCACTCCCGAGGTTCGGGCGAACACCTGTCGCAGGCACTCGCGGGCTGCCGAGAATCGAAGCTCACCGACCAGCCGGCCCACCTCGTCGAAATCTGACTCCATAACGGTTCCGGCGACCAAAGTCTTCAGTTCACGAAACCGTTCGATGGCATCGAAATCGCTCGACTGGAGCAGATGGTCGAGTTCGTCCACCACCACGCCCAGTCGGTCGCCATCCAGGGTGCGCAGCGTTTCGTCGGGTTCGGCGGGCCCGGACTCGACCGGGGCGGGCAGCAGCCAGCGCTGCAGCACACCCACCAGCGCCTCCAGCATCACCGGCTTGGTGACGAAATCGTCCATCCCGGCGGCCATGCAGGCTGCCCGGCTCTCGGCAAACGCGTCGGCGGTGAGCGCCACGATCGGCAGGCGGCGGCCGGTTCCGGCCTCGCGGCGGCGGATTTCGGCGGTCGTCGCCAGGCCATCCATCACCGGCATCTGTACGTCCATCAGCACCAGATCGGGGGATGCACCTTGGGCGAGCAGATCGAGGCATTCCTGGCCGTTGGCCGCCGTAACCACCCCGACGCCGCGGGAGGCGAGCTGCGAGCGGACCACCCGGCGGTTGGTGGCGTTGTCTTCCACCAGCAGCACCTGCCCCCCCATGCTGACCGGCGCCCGCTGCACCGGCGCAGGCTGGACGACCGGCGCCGCGGGCGCGTCGCCCACCGCCGCGCGGATGCGGAACCAGAAGCGCGCGCCTTCACCGGCGCGGCTGGACAGGCCCACCGAACCGCCCATCAGTTCGGCAAGGCTGCTGACGATGGACAGCCCCAGCCCGGTGCCGCCGTGCTGGCGGGTCGCCGAGCTGTCGGCCTGGGAGAAGGGGTGGAACATCAGGTGCTGCTTGTCCTCCGGCACCCCGATTCCGGTGTCGGTCACCGCGAACTCGAGGGTCGCCTCGTCGCCGTGCGCCTCCACCTGAAACGCCTCGACACGCACGCTGCCAGCATCGGTGAACTTGACGGCGTTGCCCACCAGATTGGCCAGCATCTGCACCAGCCGCTGGCGATCGGCCACGTAGGCGCCGGCCTCAGGCCCGCCCCACTGCACGCTGAGCACAAGCCCCTTGCGCCGGGCAGGCTCGGCGAACAGGCTCATCACCTCCTGGAGCACGCCGGCCACTTCGAGCCGTGCCGGGTTGAGCCTGAGCTTGCCCGCCTCGATCTTCGAGAAATCCAGGATGTCGTTGAGCAGGCCGAGCAGCACATGCCCGGAGCTCATGATGACCTGGGCGTAATCCTGCCTTTCCGGCTCGCTCACCCCCTGACGCATCAAGAGCTGCGCCATGCCGAGAATGCCGTTCATGGGGGTGCGCAGTTCATGGCTCACGGTGGCCAGGAAGCGGCTCTTGGTCATGCTCGACTGCTCGGCCGTCTCCCGCGCCGCAATCAGCTGGATCTGCTGGGTGATGTCCTGGATCACCTGCACATAGGCGTCCTCGTCGCCCCACGACACCATCGAGGCCGAGACGATGACCTCGATCTCCGAACCATCCCTGCGGCGATGACGGCAACGGGGCAGGTCGTCGCCCGCTCCGTGCCCGGCCTTTGGCTCGCGGCACGAAACAGCGTCGCCATCGGCCAGGATGTCGTCCAGGGTCATCGCGAGGAAAGCCTCCCTCGACCAGCCGTAGTGCTCCACCGCCTTGTCGTTCACCATCAGGAAGCGCCGGCTGCCCGCGGCGATCTGCCACATGGGCAGCGGACTGTCATTGAACAGCCGCTGGTAGCGGTCCTCGCTGGCCTGGAGCGCCGCGTTCTTGCGCTGGATGAGCGCCGAGCGGCCCGTCATGCCCAGCATGAGCACCTGCATCAGGAAGGCAAAGGTGAGCCCCACCACCCCCATCGCCCACACCATGAGCGGCCGGTTGTGCTGGAAGTAACCCCGGCCCGGATACACCGACAGCTGCCACTTGCGATCGCCCACCGGCAGCATCGCCGACCAGCGGCTCGCCCGCTCGGGCACCACCTCGCCGTCGACGATCTGGTCGGAACTGAACAGCACGCCCTGCCCGGCCGGCATGCCCGCATCCGTGAGCTGCAGTGCGATCCCGTCGGGGATGTGGTCGCGGGTGGCGATGGCCACCATCTCGTCGGCCTTGATCACCGCCACCGCAAACCCACTCGGCCGGGCAACACCGCCGATCGCCAGCGGATTCTCCACGTTGCGCACCGGCAGCAGTTCGAGCACGCCGGTGCGCCGCTGCTGTTCCTGGACGAGCTTGAGCGGCTTCGTCACCGCCATTCCGCCAGACGCCAGCGCCCGGTTGATCGCTTCCCGGCGAGTCGGCTCAGAGTAGATGTCAAAACCCAGCGCGGGCCGGTTGGTGGCCAGCGGCACGATGTAGCGCACGGCCACGTAGTCCGGCCGGTCCCCGGCACGGCGCAGCGTACCGGCCTCATCCCTCTCGGTGATCTGGAACGCGTTGTTCATCGACAGCCCCGCCACCGCCTTCTCGTAGGCCACGCGATGCTCATGGGGGACGAAATCGTTGAAGCTCAGGGCGTGGATGTCCTGGTGCCCCTCCAGGGTGATCCGGGTGAACTGTTCGAACTGCCGGAACGTGAAGGCCGGCGTCGCCTCGATGAAATTACGCAGCGAGGCCAGCACCTCCCGGTGGGCGACCACCCGGTCGGCGATGCGTTTGGCGATCGCCTGACCGTCGGCCTGAAGCTGGTTCTGCTGGGCCTGCCGCTCCCACTGGGCAACGCCGTAGAAAGCCAGCGCCACCAGGCCGCCGGTGAGCAGGGTCGGCCCGATGATCCGGCGACGCCGATCCCGCCACGGCCCTTCGTGCCTGTTGAAGTAGCACAGGAACAGCGGCGCAAAGACGATCACGCCAACCGAATCGCCCACGTACCAGTTCCACCACGCAAACAGGTAATCGGAGTAGTTGATCACCCCCAGCCCGTAAAGCCCTGTCACGCACAGGGACGAGGAGATCAGGGTGCTGATCACTCCCCCGAGGAGGAGGAAACGCACCACATCCCGTTCCGACTCCAGCTCCCGCCAGTGCTCGCCCATCACGCGGGAGATCAGCCATGCACCGGCGCCAGCCTGCATCGCCGCGCCGGTACCGATCAGCGCGGCGATGGACAGGGACAACGAATCCGGCTTGCCGCTCAGCCAGGCATTGATCAGGTTGAGCAGCGCCGAACCGAACCACACCGCCACCAGCGCCGGCCGGCCCAGGTGCAGCATTGCCGCCAGCGCCAGCCCCGCCGACGGAAACATCGGGCTGGCGTACCCGGGCGCGACCGCAAGCAGCAGGCTGAAGCCTCCGAGCCCCACATAGGCCAGGGCCATCAGGGCAGTACGGCGCAAGACATCGGCAACGCGCATGGGGCGAACGCTCTCGATTTTATTGATTTTGTTATTTTATAATAATTTTTAACAAAATAGATGATTTGTTTCGCATGACCTTTACGGCAGCCCTGTGGAATAAGTCACACAAACGGCCGCCCCGCCCCGGCGTTTCATCACCGAAGGCAGGACGGCGCATGCAGGAGCCAGCCCTGTTCAACGGCACACCAGCCGTAAATCCTGAGTCCACCATCGACCAGCCCCGCGCCGATGGGGATTTCGAGGACGCGCGGATGAATCCCGACGGCTGTCAGACCCGGCTGTAGATTTCCGCGCCCTTCTTCACAAACTCCACCGCCTTGGTCTCCATACCCTTCTCCAGCGCCTCGGCTTCGGCGATGCCCTGGGCGGCGGCGAAGTCGCGCACGTCCTGGGTGA